>AZIC01004712.1_pt1 | contig 21777 bp, 17 predicted proteins | sample 359061 | NCBI WGS metagenome assembly AZIC01 (sample SAMN02429709, study PRJNA222657) | marine sediment metagenome | biome: Sediment sample; isolation source: sample MGS-MES from oil contaminated site at the harbour of Messina (Sicily... | place: Italy: Messine | collected 2011-04-30 | depth 1 m m
CTGGAAGTATTTCTGACGACGTCGATTTGAATCCTGAGAGGCCGCGGAGAGCCCCGCTTTCAGGTCTTCCAGATTCGCCTCGCAGTAACGACAGCCGGTTTCCGTTAAATGGAACTCGATAAATTCGTGATAGTCGGGGGGCAGTGTTTCCAGCAGATAACCTCCCAACTGGCTGCGCGAAGGGCAGCTCAATCGATTTCGCCTCCAGATCTCTCCCACCGAATGCACGCCATCATTCCGCTGCTGTAATAAGGAAGCCAGGCGGACCCGCAGTGAGTCAGACTGGCGCAGTGCCTCTTCGATCTGAGACACGAGTGCTACCGAGAGATTTTCATCCAGGTAGGCCAGCAGTTCCTGGTCTGTAAACGGTTTTTCTGGCATGACTTGAGAGTCTCACTCCTGATGGGATCTGCACTGATTTGGCTGAGAGAACTTTTTCTATTATGAGTGAAGCACCACAGGCTTTAAAGACTATTCGTGTAAACAGTTGTGTATTTCAGAGAAAACGGAGACAGAACTGATCCCGGATGAAAGTTCGAGGAGAGATTTGTGAATTTAACGAAAAACAGGGTCAGGTAAGCTCTTTTTCCAGTTCGTCAAACGGGTTTCTCCTGCTGGAATGGTTGTCGCTGGCAGCTTTGCTCGTTAGCATACGCTTAATACATCGACGCGCTTAGGTTGCGCCTGGTGGCGCGTGAATGCTGTCGCCGCTCAAATCTATGGTTACCCGGTTTCAGCACCGCACTTCTTCTGTCATGTACAGCCAGTTCATCAGTTTACAGGCTGAAGGAAGATAAGTCGGTTGAGAGCGGGGCAACTTTTTGTCTGTCTTGAAGAATTGAAGGAAACACAGTGGCTGCTCAAGCAAATGCCTTATCATTGGAAGAGTTGAAGGAAAAAGGGAAAGTCCTTCGTCGTCTGATTATCCGTATGACCACTGAAGCGGGCAGCGGACACCCCAGCAGCAGTCTGTCTGCTGTGGAAGTTGTCAACGCACTCTGGTTTGGTGGTTTCATGAAATACGATCCCGCAAATCCGACCTGGGAAGCCCGCGATCGTTTCATTCTGAGTAAAGGTCACGCCGTTCCCGTGCTGTACGCAGCGATGGCAGAAGCAGGTTACTTCTCCGAAGACGATGTGATGACCCTCCGCAAACTGGGCAGCCCCTTTGAAGGGCACCCCAACATGAAACGTCTGCCCGGAATTGAAGCCTCAACAGGCTCACTGGGACAGGGGCTTTCTCTGGGAATCGGGCAGGCCCTCGGCGCGCGTTTAAACGACAATGGTTCCAACGTCTTCGTCGTCATTGGTGACGGGGAGATGGGAGAAGGTCAGGTCTGGGAAGCATTAGCTGCTGCCGAAAAGTTCAAGTTGGGTAACCTGACTGCGATTATCGATCAGAACGGATTTCAGCAGACCGGTGCGACGCACGATGTACTCGATCTGGGTTCCTTCCAAGAAAAAATTGCAGCGTTCGGCTGGTATACACAAACGATTGAAGGCAACGATCAGGCAGCGGTTGTCGAAGCTCTGGAAAATGCAGCCAAGGTCACAGATCGTCCCAAGGCGATTATTTCAAAGACGAAAAAAGGTTATGGAATTCTCCCCGTCCTGGAAGAGACCGGCGATGTGAACTATCACGGAAAGCCGCTTTCACCGGAACTGGCTGAAAAAGCTCTGGCGTTTCTTGCTTAGAACCTCTGCCAGCAGGTGTCCCTGAATGGAAACGGTTCCAGGCAGTCGAACACCGCTGGAGGATCGAATCAAATAACATCTAAAGTAAACATATACTAAAAGAGACAGATTATTATGTATTTAGGCGAACTGAGTGGATTGAAAATCGGACAAGCCACCCGCGATGCGTTTGGTGATGCATTGAAAGAGTTGGGTGATAAATTTCCGGGAATCGTGACGGTGGACGGTGACGTCGGGAACTCAACCCGCACAGAAGTCTTTGCCAACGCCTATCCGGAACGGTCCTTTAATGTCGGGATTGCAGAAAGCAATATGGTCAGTGTAGCCGGCGGTCTGGCTTCAACAGGACATATCCCGGTGGTCGCCAGCTTTGCCGCATTCCTGCTATGTAATGCCTACGACCAGATCAGAATGTCTATTTCCTTCCCTAACATGAACGTCAAACTGGTGGGAACCCACGCCGGTATTTCCATTGGTGAAGATGGCCCTTCACAGATGGGGATCGAAGATATTTCCCTGGCCTGTAGCCTGCCGGGCATGGTGGTGATGGTCACTGCCGATGCCGTTTCTACCAAAGCAGCAACTGCTGCGATGCTGGAATACGATGGACCTGTTTACCTGCGTCTGGGACGCCCCAAAGTATCTGAGATTTATAAGGAAGGTGATACCTTCGAAATCGGTAAAGCCAATACGGTTCGTGAGGGTGACGATGTCACCATTATCGCGAACGGCCTGATGGTCGCCGGTGCGATTGATGCTGCTACCAAACTGGCTGAAGAAGGTGTCAGTGTACGTGTTATCGACATGCATACTGTTAAGCCACTGGATGTGGAAGCCGTTCAGAAAGCAGCTCATGAAACCGGCGCGATTGTCGTAGCAGAAGAGCATCTTGCACACGGCGGACTCGGTTCTGCCGTCGCCATGGCGGTTTCACAGACGAATCCAGTTCCCATGGCGTATGTCAACGTGGGCGACTGTTTTGCAGAAAGTGGAGATCCCCAGGGGCTGCTGGACAAATACGGTCTGACTGCTGCTGCGATTATTGAAGCTGTTAAAAAAGTAAAATAAGGAATCGGCAAGCCCTCTTGGGATTTCGCAAGAGGGCTTTTTCTATTCCTGTTTCAGAATATCTGATTCTAAGTCCCGTTCACATATTGTGAGAGAACTTTGTGACTGAGTTTCGCGCGTTTCATAATACCGACCCACCGCAGCTGCTGAAATTATGGCATACTGCAGGACTGGGTAGAGGGGCCGCGGAATGTCTCAGCAACGATGCCTTCGAAGTTCTGATTTTCTCGCAACCCTACTTCGATCCCGATGGTCTGATCATTGCAGAAGAGGATGGCGAAAGGGTCGGGTTTATTCTTGCCGGTTTTGCCGCCAATGAAGCAGGGTCTGCGCTGGACTATACCCAAGGCGTGATCTGTGCTGTCATTGTTCACCCTGATTACCGCCGCCGGGGAATCGGTCGCGAACTGGTTCGACGGGCAGAGGAATATCTCAAATCCAAAGGTGCCACGGAAATTACAGCGGGACCTTCCGGACTGCGTTCCCCTTATCTGGTAGGCCTGTATGGGGGAACCCGACCCTCTGGTTTTCTGCTGTCAGACCCACTGGCGGCTCCCTTTTTTGAGTCAATTGGCTATGAAGCGATTGGCTCAACACGCATTTATCAACGCGATCTATTGGGGCAAAAACCCCCGATTAAATTTCATCTGGTAAATATCCGCCGCAAAATGCAGTTGAACATTTCCGATGATTTCCAGGCACCCAACTGGTGGTGGCTCACCCGGATGGGACGACTCGAAACGCTGCATTTTGAACTCGCAACCAAAACAGGTGAGCCGGCAGTCGCCTCTGCCACCATCGTCGGGCTGGACCTCTATATCCCCAAATGGGAAGAACGCGTAATCGGACTGACCGATGTTTACGTAAAAGAAGACGAACGAGGCAAAGGGTACGGTCAGTCATTATTGCTGGAAATCGCCCGCCGACTGCAGGATGAACTGATCACCAAACTCGAACTGCATGTCGATGAATCCAATACGGTTGCCTGGAATGTCGCAGAGGCGGTTGGCTACTATCAGGTTGATACTGGTATTGTATATCAACTGATTTCACGTTAGCGTGTAATAAGATAGTGATGTCGACTTTTCAGGACGACATTCTGGGAATGCACCAGCGATTTTTAAACTTGCAAGGGTAACCGTACATGGCGGCACTGTATATCACCGAAGATGACGTTCGTTCCCTGATGGACATGGAGAAATCCATCCTGATTACTCACAAGGTATTCAAGGAACTGGCAGCGGGCCGCGCAAAAAATGAGCCCCGGCAACGAGTCAAAGCTCCCGGGATCATGCTGCATACCATGTCTGCCTCCAGTGAATATCTGGGTTATGTTGGCTGGAAAGCCTACACGACCACCAGAGAGGCTGCCCAGTTCCACGTTGCCATCTATGATCAGGAAACTGGTGAAATGAAGGCTTTGATCGAAGGGGATTTTCTCGGTCAGCTTCGCACCGGCGCTGCCAGTGGAGTGGCAACCGAATATATGGCGCGACCCGATTCCAAAGTGGTCGGTCTGTTCGGCACAGGCCTTCAGGCACGCACTCAGTTACAGGCGGTCTGTTTGACCAGAAAAATCGAATTCGTTTCAGTCTACTCGCGGAACTTTGAGAACTGCAGCCGCTTCGCCGAAGAAATGACCGAGCTATGCGATGTTGAAGTCACCGCCTCACACTCTCCCGATGAGACGGCTGCGGAAAAAGATATTGTCATCTGCGCCACCAGCAGTAAAAACCCCCTGTTTGACGGGCGTGTACTTGATGAAGGTACGCATCTCAATGTGATCGGGTCCAATCACCGCACGCGACGGGAAATCGACCGCACCACCATTAAACGGGCGGATGTGATCGTTTGTGATGACATTGAACAATGCAAAATTGAAGCAGGCGATTTTCTGCAGCCCGTCGACGAAGGCATTACCGACTGGCGGTTAATGCATAACCTGTGTGAGATTGTCGCAGAACGTGAAACCGGCCGGGCCACCGATGATCAGGTCACCCTGTTTAAATCAGTGGGGCTGGCAGTCGAAGATGTTGCCATGGGCGTGAAAGTTTTTGAGCTGGCACTTGAGGAAGGACTGGGAATTGACCTGCCATTTTAATCACATGATTACTGCTGGCAGGTCAAAGTATCAGGAGTTCTGCTTTTCCTGTTGCTTGACCGACTGATAGATCTGCTCCATTTCCTGCAGCGATGCTTCCTGGATGGAACCACCATGACGCTCCAGTTCCTGTTCAATTTTCTGCACACGCTGCTGGAACTTGCTGTTGCTTTTACGGAGTGCTTCCTCGGGATTGATCTTCCAGCGGCGGGCGATATTCGCAACCACAAACAGGATGTCTCCCAGTTCCCCTTCCACCCGTTCCCGCAGTTCCGGATCAGAGAGTTCCGTATCAGCAACAATGTCTGCCTCAACCGTTGCCCGTGTGTGAGGAATCTGACCATCGGGGAAAATTTCGTCCGCCAGTTCCTGAATCTCTTCCCGCAGTTTATCAAACAGCATATCACGATGCGGGAAATCGTATCCCACCTTGGCTGCTTTCTCTGCCACACGGGAAGCGCGGGCCAATGCCGGTAGCGCGACAGGCAGCCCGTCAAAGATCGAACGCCGCTGCTTTTCCTGCTCCTTGATCTGGTCCCAGTTGCGACGCACCTCCTCGGGGGTCTCCGCAGCGACGTTGCCGAATACATGCGGATGGCGTTCAATCATTTTCTGAGTGAGTCGATCAACGACATGCGTCAAATCAAATCGACCTTCATCGGCGGCGATCTGTGCATCGAGTACAATCTGCAGCAGAAGATCTCCCAGTTCTTCAATGATATGCTCATCATTGCCCGAATCGATGGCTTCCAGCAGTTCGTAGGTCTCTTCCAGTGTATAAGGCTTGATTGTTTCCAGAGTCTGCTCCCGATCCCACGGGCAGCCTTCCGGTGAACGCAGACGGGCGATTACATCACAAAGCTTTTCAAAAGCAGGGGTTAAGATGTTATAATCAGGGGGAGTTCCCGGCAGCGGTGATTTCGCGCCGGTCGTTTCAGGAGGCTGTGATTGCTGATCAGATTCTGTCATATCTTCGACCGGTTGATTCACCTGTGAGTGGTTATCGTGTAGGATTAAGGTATCGTAGCGAATTCACTTCGTTCTGAAAATTCACAAAGAAAATGAGAGGCCGAAATCATGAGTTTTCTCAAGAAAAGTTTTATGACAGCGTGTGTACTGTTGCTGGCAGCTGTGACGGTATCTGCGGCTCAACAGGCTGAGGAGAAGGAGGCAGACGCAACCGCACAGGCGAAACTGGAACAAAAGCTGGAACAGCAGATGAGTGGGGCAACGCTCGTGGGGCATTTTAGCGTCGATGGAAAACAGAACGGCAAACCACCCCGCGAAGAACGCTATGAAATCGCTTCCATGAAAAAAATGCAAGGGGATCAGTGGCTGATTACCGCCCGCATCAAATACGGCGAGAATGATGTCAACGTCCCGATGCCTCTGAATGTCTTCTGGGCAGGGGATACTCCTGTCATTTCTCTGACCAACATGACCATCCCCGGACTGGGTACGTTCACTTCTCGTGTGATGTTCTTCGAAGGTCGTTACGCCGGTACCTGGCAGCATGGTAAAGTAGGCGGAAACCTCTGGGGCCGAATTGAATACGCCGACCAGAAATCAGAATCGCAGGAAGAGAAATAGTAACTGTGTTGTATCAAAGAACTGAGGAAACTGCATCCATGTCAAAATTCGTATTGTTTTTTTTCTTCGTATCAGGAACCTGCTTCTTGAATCCGGAATGCCTGTCAGCAGCAGAAAAAGTCGCTGAAACGAAACAGAAACCGGCAAAGCCGGGGCTCATCCAGGTCAAAAGCAGTCTGGATCAGAGTCTGCAACCCTCTCTGCTCTGGGCTCCCGCTGCGGCGAAGACGACTCCGACTCCCCTGTTTGTCTTTCTGCATTCCTGGAGTGGCAATTATAAGCAGAATAATGCGAAGTGGTTGAAAGAAGCCAAACAGCGCGGCTGGATTTATCTGCACCCTGATTTTCGGGGCGTCAACCAGCAGCCCGAAGCCTGTGGTTCCCAACTGGCACGACAGGATATTCTGGATGCCATTGATTATGTCATCCAGCACTACAACGTAGACCAGTCACGTATTTACCTGGCTGGTTCTTCGGGAGGCGGGCACATGACGATGTTAATGGCCGGTCATCATCCAGATCGTTTCTCTGCTGCTTCCGCCTGGGTCGGTATCAGCGATCTGGCTGAGTGGTATCGCTTTCATCTGAAAGACGGTGTGCCCCAGAATTATGCCCGCATGATCTTAAAATCTTTGACGGACAAACCCGGTTCCTCTGAAGCCATTGATGTGCAATACCGCGATCGCTCCCCTTTATACTGGATCGGAAATGCGACGGAATTACCCCTCGATCTCAATGCCGGCGTGACGGATGGTAAAACCGGTTCGGTCCCCTTCGCGCATACGATTAATGCCTTTAATGTTCTGGCGAAAAAGAACCAGACGACTCCTGTGTCCGAGGCCGAGATTGAACAGCTGTGGGAGCTGGGAACACTGAAAAACCCTCAGCCCACTGATCAGGTGACCGATGAAACCTACGGACGGGATATCCATCTCAGGCGAAAATCGGGCAATGCACGCGTGACGATTTTCCAGGGAGGCCATGAAGGCTTACCGGAACCCGCCTGTGAGTGGTTGTCAAAACAGTCACGCGATACTTCTGGTTTCAGTAAGAACGCTGCAGAACCGCGATAAAGCGAATGGTATCTGGCTTTCTGGTGAAGCGGTGTTGGCCGGGTAGAATAAGTAAAGGCTGTGGGCTGCGTGTATTATAAGGATTCTTTCACAGCGGCAATTGAATCAAAGGCTCACAGCCTGATTCGGTCGATTGAGTATTCAAACAGGGTACTTCAATCGCATACAATGGAACCTGCCTCAAAAACTTTTGATGTGCGTGCGAATATTTCAACCTGAGAGCCAGTAACTTTGGACCGTCAACAGCAACGAATTGCAGAAGATCTTTCCAGTCTGATTGCAGGTGATGTGCGATGCGATCCCGTTGCGTTGTCAATTTATGCCAGTGATGCCAGCCTGTACCAGGTGCCTCCACTGTGTATTGCCGCTCCCCGTGATCGTAATGACCTGATCTCAATTGCCCGCTACGCCTCTGAAATGAATGTCCCCATGATTCCGCGCGGGGCAGGGACCGGTCTGGTTGGTGATGCCATCGGCAGCGGAATTGTCATTGACTGCGCACGCTACATGAATGCTTTTGAGTTGATCAGCGATAATCTGGTCCACGTTCAACCGGGGGTGGTGCACGCACAACTCAATCGTTACCTGAAAACACAAGGCCTCTATTTTCCTCCCGATCCCTCCAATACCGAAGTGACGACGCTGGGCAGTATGCTGGCGATCGACGCTGCCGGATCTCGTGCGATTCGTGTTGGATCAACCCGGGACTATGTCAATCGACTGGAATTGATTCTGGCAGATGGAACCTGTTTCGAAGCCGGAAATGAAAGCCTGTCGATTCTGAACCAGCCTTCTCCCATGGGGTCCGGGACCTCACTCCTGAGCGAACCGACTCCTGAAGCACGGGGAGAACACGCCAAGCGTACGATTTTGAGCAGACTCTCCAAGCTGTTGACTGATCACGCCGCATTGATTCAGGAAAAACAGCGGTCCGGGATCCCCAACTGCAGTGGCTATTTTCTCAAAGGAATTAAAGGTCGACAAAATCTGAATCTGGCGCGGATGCTGGTGGGATCGGAAGGCACACTGGCTCTGTTCTCCTCGGCCCTGGTACATGTCTCCCCGTTACCCGCGCATCGGGGCGTGGCGCTCCTGCTGTTCGGAGATCTGGCCTCCGCCATCAAAGCCGTGCAGACGATTATTCCCGAACAGCCATCGGCCTGTGATCTACTGGATCGGCGGCTGCTGTCGCTGGCACGCGACGCGGATCCTCGCTTCGCTTCCCTGATCTCCCCGGCAGCCGAAGCAGCATTGCTGGTCGAGCAGGTGGGCTTCAGTGATACCCAGGTGCAACAGCGACTGCATAATGTGATCCTCGCTGTCAAAAATATCAATTCCCGTGTGGTCGTCGCCATGGAGTCGCATCAGCCGGACGAGGTGGACTTTCTCTGGTCATTGCCACAGAAAGTGGTTCCCTCTCTCAGTCGCCTGTCAGGTGAATCTCGGCCTCAACCGTTCGTCGAAGATATCGCTGTCCCCCCCGAATGTCTGTATGAATTTTCGCAAAAGGCCCAGAAGGTCTTTCAGAAACATCAGGTCACAGCGACCTTATATGCCCATGCCGCCTCCGGGCAGATCCACTTACGTCCCTTTTTACCAGAGTTGACTGATCGGAATGCACCTATCCTGGAAACCATCGCCCGCGAACTCTACCAGACGGTATTTGCTCTGAATGGCACGATCAGCGGTGAGCATGGCGACGGATTGGCACGGACTGCGTTTATTCGTTCTCAGTACGGCGATCTGTATCGCGTGTTTCGTGAGGTCAAAGATATTTTTGATCCGCACAATCTACTCAATCCGGGCAAGATTATCAGCGATGATCCGCATGTCACTATTCGAAATTTAAGACCGATTCCGGAAAAGTTTCCCGAACTGGTCGATCTTCAGCTTGCCTGGTCACCACAGGAACTGCAGGACGAGGCGTCGCGCTGTAACGGTTGTGGTTCCTGCCGCCGACAGGATGCCGGCTCGCGGATGTGTCCGGTCTTTCGGATTGCCCCTGAAGAAGAGGCCTCGCCCCGCGCCAAAGCGAATCTCTTCCGCGGACTGCTTTCCGGTGCACTGCATCCGAATGAACTCTCCTCGGCAGAAACCAAACATCTGGCAGATACCTGTTTCAACTGCAAGCAATGCCAGCTGGATTGTCCTTCATCCGTTAATATTCCTCAGATGGCAATCGAGGCTAAAGCCGCTTATGTCTCTGCAAATGGGTTGGATCATACCGACTGGATCTTGTCGCGGGCACATTCGTTCGGTGCATTCGGCAGTACACTTTCGATGGCCGCGAACTGGGCGATCAATAATACGACTGCGCGTTGGCTCATGGAAAAAATGATGGGTATTCATCGCGATCGCAAGCTCCCTTTCTTTTCGCGGCGGTCATTCTTAAGATCGGTCCCCAAGAAATATTTGAAACGGCCGCGTCCAGGCAGTGATCCGAATCTGGTCATCTTTTTTGTCGACTATTATGCCAACTATCATGATCCCGAACTGGCACATGCGATGCTGGCAGTCTTACAGCACAATCAGATTCCCGTGTATGTCCCTCCCCAGCAGCTGGCATCGGGAATGGCGATGGTTTCCGCCGGCGATTTGATCGCGGCTCGCAGCTTTGCGCAAGAGAACATCAAGATTCTCGCGGAATTTGCCAAAGAAGGGCATCAGATTATCTGCACAGAACCCGCAGCAGCAATCTGCCTGAAGCAGGAGTATCCCATGCTGGTACCCGGGGAAGACAGCCAGATTATTTCCGAACAGGTCAGTGAAGCGGGCGCGTTCCTCTGGCAACGATATACAGAACAACGTTTAAAGACCGATTTTGGGAGACTGGATCTGGAGTTGGACTATCATACACCCTGTCATATCAAGGCATTATCGTCCCGTTCAGCTTTAAATGCGCTTCTCGCTTTGATTCCTGAGCTGCGGGTGAATACAATTGAAAAAGGTTGTTCGGGCATGGCCGGTACCTATGGTCTGGCCCGCGACACCTTTGAAACCTCTAAACAGATCGGTCGGGAGCTGATCGATCACATGAAAACAACAAACGTTCATGCGGGTGTGACTGAATGCAGCAGTTGCAAAATGCAGATGGAGCAGGAAAGCCGGATTCCCACCATCCACCCTCTCAAATTACTGGCACTCTCTTATGGACTGATGCCTGAACTGGGACGGGCATTGCAGCCGCAAAAGAAAAAACTGGTAGTGTCATGACAGTCCAGCAGATTCAGGTCAGGTTATTTGCCCGGGCTCGCGAACTGGCAAACAGCGATTTGATTTCGGTCCAGGTAGGGGAAGGCACAACGGTAGCCCGTCTGCGACAGGCGATCGCCGAACAGGTTCCCCAGTTACAACCATTGAGTGGACAGCTCTTAATCGCCGTCGACAACGCCTACGCCGGGGAAGACCAGTTGCTGATGGCTTCACAGGAAGTGGCCTGCTTTCCTCCGGTCAGTGGTGGCTGAATTGAATCTTACAACCAGGTATTTTGGTTTCCAATCATGAAAACAGACTCCATTTCCATTACAGATCAACCAATCGATTACGCCGCCATTACCGAGCAGGTGCGTTCCAGGGAATGTGGCGCCGTGGTCCTGTTTATGGGGACTGTTCGTGAAATGACCGCAGGCAAACAGACCGTGGCATTAGACTACGAAGCCTATCCGGAGATGGCCGATCAGATGATGCAGCAGTTAATCGACGAAGCACGCGACCAGTGGGACGTCCACGGGATCGCCATTGAGCATCGGGTCGGGCATCTGACGCTGGGAGAAATCAGTGTCGCCATCGCCGTCAGTTCCGCGCATCGAACAGAAGCCTTTGCAGCAGGACGTTTTCTGATTGATCGTCTCAAGGAGATTGTGCCCATCTGGAAAAAAGAGAACTGGTCCGATGGCACAACCGAATGGGAGCATCCGGAAATCAAAGCAAAATAAAGCAGTCTCTGTTTTAGGACTGCCTATAATAGAGGTCGAGAACCAGCGGGATGCAGCAGACTGGCATTCCCACTTTGATCGTAAGAGGCACTGATGGAAAATCTGACTCAACTGATTGATACCTTTGGACGTGTGCATAATAATCTGCGCATCAGCGTAACCGATCGCTGTAATATTCGCTGTTTTTATTGCATGCCTTCCGAAGATGTGCAGTTCGTGCATCGCAGTAAGATTATGTCGTTCGAGGAGATCGTCCGCTTCATCCGCCTGGTGGTACCGTTGGGGGTCGACAAAATTCGTCTCACCGGCGGAGAACCCCTGGTTCGAAAAAACATTCCCGAACTGGTGAAAATGATTGCCGACATTCCCGGTATCAAGGATATTGGCATTACCACGAACGGGATCCTGCTGCCAGGGCAGGCACAACAGCTCTATGATGCCGGCTTGAGACGGATCAACATCAGCCTGGATGCGCTGAATGCCGCCAAATTCAAACAGATTACTCGTCGCGACGATTACGAAAAAGTACTGGCTGGCATTCAGTCTGCCCATGACGCCGGCTTTGATCCCGTGAAAATCAATGCGGTTTCTATTCGCAATCTGACGGAAGAAGAAATCGTTCCCTTCGGAAAGCTGGCCCGGGAAACAGGGGCCGAAATTCGTTTTATCGAATTCATGCCTCTGGATGCTGATAACCAGTGGGAACGTGAAAAAGTACTGTTCGCCCATGAAATTCAGGAGATCCTTTCGCAGGGGATTATGCCTCTGGTACCTGAGGAACAGCCTGATAAGAGTGCACCCGCTTCCAATTTTGTTTTCGAGGATGGCGTCGGACGGATTGGATTCATCTCCTCCATCAGTGCCCCGTTCTGTATGAGTTGCAATCGCTTTCGCTTAACCGCTGACGGGAAACTGCGCAACTGTCTTTTCAGCCTGGATGAAACGGATATCCGTGGACTGTTCCATGCGAATGCTCCCGACGAGGAAATCATCGCGGCAGTACGCAGCAGCATTACCGCGAAAAAAGAGGGGCATGAGATCAACACAGCACGATTCATTCAGCCGGATCGCCCGATGTATTCCATCGGTGGCTGAAAACCGAAAGTGGATTGATTCTGAAACATGAGTAAGCGACCATTGATTTATCTGGACAACGCAGCCACCAGTTTTCCCAAGCCAGATTCCGTTTACGCGGCGATGGATCATTATCATCGGAATATCGGTGCCCCCGTTGGTCGGGGAGCGTATCGGAAATCCATCGAACTGCAGACATCCATTGATCAATGTCGAAAACTCGCTGCCAGACTGCTGGGGGCAGCGCGTCCTGAAGAGATCGCCTTTACCTTCAACGGAACAGACAGCCTGAATACGATTATTCACGGCGTGTTGCAGCCCGGGGACCATGTCATCACTTCGGATGTGGAACACAATTCAGTACTCAGGCCGCTTCAGACTTTAAAAGACCACTGGGGGCTGGAGACCACAGTCATTCCCGCTGATCAGACTGGACTGGTCGAACCGACGGCATTCCGGGATGCAATTCGAAAAAACACGCGACTTATCATTCTCAATCATGCTTCAAATGTGACGGGCACCATTCAACCCGTGAATGAAGTCGGCGAAATCGCGCGGCAGGCGAAAGTGCTCTTTCTGGTCGATGCCGCGCAGACAGCCGGCCATCTGCCTTTGGATGTGTCTAACATGCCTGTTGATTTTCTGGCGTGTCCCGGCCATAAAGGACTGCTGGGCCCGCTGGGGACAGGGTTGGTCTATCTGCGTGCGGAGCTGGCCGATCAGGTCGAGAGCTTACGCCAGGGGGGAACTGGTAGTCAGAGTGAAGAAGAAACACAACCAGATTCCATGCCTGAAAAATTCGAATCAGGAAATCACAACGCCCCGGGACTGATTGGATTGCGCGCCTCCCTTGAGTATGTGCTCGAACAGGGTGTCTCTTCACTCCGTCAGCATGAGCAGCAATTAACCGCACAACTTCTGGAAGGTCTACAGCAACTTCCCGGGTTTCAGTTGCCCGGGCCCCCTGCGGTCGAAAACCGGGTGGGTGTGGTCAGTCTGGTAAGTGAATCCGTTGAACCACAGGTACTGGCCTCTATTCTGGATGAGAATTTCGGGATTCAGGTCCGGGCTGGTTTACATTGCGCGCCACGAATTCATACCTGTATTGGCTCAAAAGAAGCCGGGGGAACACTGCGATTCAGTCCCGGGCCTTTTTCAACAGTGGAGCAAATTGACACAACTGTTGCTGCCATGCAGGAGCTGGCACACTCCTTTTCGGGATGAGTTTTCAGAGACAGTAACTTCGGCAGCAGAGATCCTGCTGTAAAGGGGGAATGTGAAAACTCTCTCAAGTATTATCAGTATCGTGATTTACATCCTTGACACCCTTTGGCGTCTACCTCAAAATTAAAATAGACTGTTCTGGTTGATTATAGAGTTTCCCGTCAACGCGATTCAAAACGTGTTTCCGGGAAGTTGCTCTTTTGGCTCAGAGCACGTTGAACAATTCTCGCTCGACATATCTAACGTCTTATTTCCCCAATCGTGCATTGGAAAATCAGAAAGCATTCGACTCCGTTGATATGAGTATGTCGAACGGTTTCAGCAGGAAAGGGGACTGCTGAATGGTGGAATGCCGCCTGGAGTTCATATAATTTTCATAAACCAGATTTGACCGGAGTCTTGATTCCAGCTGATTGATATGGGAAAAACAGACTCCTCGCAGTTTAAAACTGATTCTATTCCGTGGAGAAATTGAATGGCCGATGATTGGATGCAGCAGTTAGTAGATGATGGGTTTCTTGGTCCGGCGCAGCTGGATGAAGCCTCGAGTCTGGCCGGCTCTATGGGAATTTCCCCCGGAGAAGCACTTGTCAAGTTGGGATATGTAGGAGCCGAAGTCATTGCACAGGCTCAGGCGTCCATGTATGGATATGAGTTCGTCGAACTGGAAGGACTCGAAATACCCCAGTCCGTGATTGAACTCGTACCGGAATCCATGGCGCGGGAAAATACCGTGATTCCCGTGGGGATGGATGGAGATTCGCTGCAGATTGCTTTGCATGACCCGATGAAATACGAAGTACTCGATAAACTGCGGTTCATTATTAACCGTGACATTGATGTGGTCATGGCGCCGATTGAGTCGATTCAGGCCGCGATTAACCGACATTATGGTCAGAGTGAAACCGAGTCGGTCGACACGATGTTAAAGGAGTTTACGGAAACTGCCATTGATATCACCGCGACCGAACTTGCTTCCTCAGATAACGTTGCAGAAGAAGACGACAGCGCCCCTGTGATTCGGCTGGCAAACCTGATCATCAGTGAAGCTGTTAATATGCGGGCCAGTGATATTCATGTTGAGCCCTTTGAAGACCGGATTCGTATTCGATACCGGATTGACGGTGTACTGATTGAACGTGACAGTCCTCCCCGCCGCCTGCTGATGGCACTTGTCTCCCGTTTCAAAATTATGGCGACCATGGACATCGCTGAAAAACGTCGTCCTCAGGATGGTCGAATTAAAACCACAATTGCCTCCAAGGATTATGACTTACGAGTCAGTATTCTGCCAACCAACCATGGGCAGGCAGTGGTCATGCGTATTCTGGACCGAGATAATATTAAGGTTGGGATTCGTAACCTCGGCTTTTCGGAAGAGAATTATCGACGCTTCCAGACAATCATTCGTCGACCAAACGGTATCTTCCTGGTGACCGGTCCCACGGGGTCTGGAAAAACGACTACTTTGTACAGTGCCCTCGGTGAGCTGAACCGGCCGGACCGCAAGATTATCACGGCGGAAGACCCGGTCGAATACTATCTGCCCGGTATTAATCAGGTGGAAGTAAAGCATAATATCGGGCTCGATTTTTCTCGTATCATTCGTGCGATGTTACGACAGGCACCGAATGTGATTCTGGTAGGTGAAATTCGAGACAAGGAAACGGCAGAGATGGCGATTCAGGCATCTCTGACAGGACACTTGGTATTCAGTACGCTACACACGAACGATGCGCCCGGTTCTATTACACGATTGATCGATATGGGGGTACAACCGTTCCTCGTTGCTTCTAGTGTAATGGCAGTAATGGCGCAACGTCTCGTGCGTGTTGTTTGTGGTAAATGTGTGGAAACTTATGTCCCTGATCCTGGCGAACTCGAGTACCTCGGGTTTTCCGAAAGTCAGCTTGCGAATGCCATCCATCATCGAGGCAAAGGATGTAACACCTGTTCACACACTGGGTACAAGGGGCGTAAAGCCGTTTTTGAGTTGATGATGATGAATTCCGCTATACGTGAAATGACTTTCCGCAGTGAGGCCGCACAGAACATCAGGAGACAGGCCCGACTTCACGGCATGAAATCGCTGGCTGAGGATGCAGCCGACAAAGCCCTGCTCGGCATCACGACTCTGTCGGAAGCCATGAAGCTGGCGAAGGGGCTGGAAGGATCATAAACAGGGGAGAAGAAGCGAATTCAATTGGTTTCGTTCAGGGGGAACACTGGAAAAACAGCTTCTGTTTTCATGTGAAGACTTTGATCTATTTTCGTGCATTTGTTGAGTTTTGCAGCAGGATACCGGATAATTATGTCAGGAACGCCAATATGAGCGGCCTGATTTCATATTACATTTCTAAATTGTCTTATCTTTAATTTCTCTAGTTTTACTGATTTTCGTTTCACTAAATTCTTGTTGGACCCGGTTGTTCAGGGAAAAGATCCAGGAGCTGATTCGTTCTGGGAAATGGAATAACTCAAATCGAAGAATGATGCAGACTTCTGGCGCAAATCGTCGTTCCCGCGAACTATCGGTGACCGCTCACTTTTCAATCAAAGAGTTTTCAGAAAGTACTTTGGATGGCAACAGTTCAGATTGACAAACTGCTGGAGACGGTCGTTAAAGAAAAGGTGAGTGACCTGCATATCACCACAGGACAGCCCCCCGTTGTTCGCGTAGGTGGACACATGGTGCGTCTTGAAACCAAAAGCCTGGAGCCCGATGATACCGTCGCCCTGATGAAGAGTATCACACCCGAACGAAACCAGCAGGAACTGCAGGAGGTCGGGGGGACTGACTTCGGGTTTGCCTTTGGTGAAAAAGCCCGCTTTCGGGTTTCGGTCTTCAAACAGCGCGGCCAGATCGGCATGGTGTTACGCCGAATCCCCAACGAGTTTCTGACATTCGAGCAACTGGGCTTGCCTTCGGTGATTTCCGATCTGCTCGAACGCCCGCGTGGCCTGTTCCTGGTAACAGGACCGACGGGTAGTGGTAAGACAACCAGTCTGGCCAGTATGATCAACCACATGAATAATACGATGGACCATCATATCATCACGATGGAAGACCCCATTGAATATTATCATCAGCATAATAAATCCACGATCAACCAGCGGGAAATTGGCGTCGATGTACCTACATTCCCCGAAGCGTTACGGCGTGCTCTGCGACAGGACCCCGATGTAATCCTGGTGGGGGAAATGCGTGACCTGGAAACCATTTCCGCTGCGATTACTGCGGCGGAAACCGGGCACATCGTGTTCGGGACATTGCATACAACAGGAGCCCAGGGGACGGTTGACCGTATTATCGACGTGTTTCCCACCAGTCAGCAGGACCAGATTCGAACTCAGCTCTCCTCGTCTATTATCGGCATTCTCAGCCAGGCTCTCATGCCGAAAAAACCAAAAGGCCTGGTGGCCGCGTATGAGATGCTGGTAGTCACACCGGCGATCGCCAACCTGATTCGTGAAGCCAAAACCTATCGTATTAACTCCAGTATTCAGACCGGACGAAAGTTCGGTATGCAGCTGTTGGATGACGCGCTGTTTAATCTCTGGCGCGATGGGCTCTGCGAGGAAAAAGATGTCGTGATGCGGTCGAATAATCCCGGCGAGCTCAAAGCCAAAATCGCCATGGCCAAGAAGGGACTGCTCGAAGATGAGGATGAAGATGAGGATGATGATTTTGAAGATTAATGATCGGGAGCAGGGATGCACCAGGTCGCGTCAGTCATTTCGGAAAGAAAAATCAAACTGAAAAGGTAGGCATACATGGCAGCGAGACGCCTTGGTCAAATCATGGTCGATCTGGGATATATTTCAGAAGACCAGTTATGGGATATCCTGGAAGAGCAGAAGCAGAGCCCGGGTGAGGTCATCGGTCAGGTCGGCATCCGCATGGGGCTGGTGACTGATGAGCAGGTCACGCAGGCACTCGCTGAGCAGTGGGGGATGCCCGTCATTGAGCTGGAAGAGACCAACATCCCTTCCAAGGTGCTCGAGCTCGTGCCCGAAACGATGGCTTCCATCTACAAGATTATGCCGGTTTCGCTGAAAGATGGCGTACTCACCGTCGCGATGGCAGATCCCCAGAATGTAGCCGCGCTGGACGACCTGCGTAATTTTCTCGGGTATGATGTCCGGGGCGCCGTTTCCAATCTGAAAGATGTCGAAGAAGCGATTACCCGCCACTACGCGGAGCATCAGGACAGCATTGAAGATGTCATCGGTGCCATGGAAGACGAACTGGGGGAGCATAAAACAAAAAATGTTTATGACCTCTCTTCTTCTGAAGAAGTTGCCGACGCCGCTCCTATCCGAAAACTGTTGAACATGGTAATGCTGCTGGCGATTAAAGACCAGGCAAGCGACATCCACCTGGAACCCTTCGAAGACGAATTCAAGATTCGCGTGCGTGCCGATGGCGTGCTCTATGAAATGGTGCCACCACCACGCCATCTGGCCAATGCCATTGTCTCGCGTGTGAAAATTATGGCTGACCTGGATATTGCAGAACGCCGTATGCCGCAGGACGGTCGTATCGAACTGAACGTTGGTGGTAACCCGGTTGACTTGCGCGTCAGTGTGCTGCCTACCCTCTTTGGCGAAGCGGTTGTTATGCGGGTGCTGGACCGAACCGTGGTGCAGCTGGACCTCAATAAGATCGGCATGGATCCCACCACTCTGTCACGCTTCCGGGAAATGATTCACCGCCCCAACGGGATTGTACTGGTGACCGGACCCACGGGAAGCGGCAAGACCACAACCCTGTATTCCGCTTTGAATGAACTCAACGTCATCGAAGAAAAAATTATTACGACCGAAGATCCCATCGAATACGATATCGATGGTTTGATTCAGGTTCCCGTGAATCCCGATATTCAAGTCACCTTTGCTTCTGTTCTGCGGGCGATTTTGCGACACGATCCCGACCAGATTCTGATCGGCGAAATTCGCGACTTTGAAACCGCAGAAATCGCCGTGCAGTCGGCTCTGACAGGCCACCTGGTATTCAGCACGCTGCATACCAACGACGCGCCCTCAGCAATTACACGTCTGCGCGATATGGATATTCCCAAGTTCCTCATCACTGCAACCGTGGAAGCCATTCAGGCACAACGCCTGGTGCGTACGATCTGTAAGGAATGCCGGACCGAATTTGAACCCAGTGATGAGCTGTTGATGGAACTGCAGCTCCCGATTGAACAGGCCCGCCAGTACAGCTTCTATTATGGCAAAGGTTGTGCGACCTGTAATAACTCGGGCTACAAAGGTCGTACCGGCCTGTATGAACTCATGGATGTCACCGATGAAATTCGCGACCTGATTACCGAAGATGCTTCGGTGGATGATATACGCAACATGGCCCGCAGCCAGGGGATGACCACTCTCCGTGAAGCGGGGCTGAAACTGATTTTTGACGGCGTCACCACGATTGACGAAGTGGTCCGCGAAACCGTGGTGGAAGACATCGCATAATCGAGAGCCATCTGGCTCAGAAACAGAACAAACCATTTTTTAAGACGACTTTTGACGGAGTAACGCCATGCCGGTTTATCAATATGAGGCCATGGACAATACTGGACTCGAAGTGAAAGACACGATCGAGGCCCCTTCTGAAGCTGATGCGCAGACACTCATTAAAGAGAAGGGCTTTTTTGTTACTAAAATTGCCGAAAAAGGTCGCGGGAAGAAACAGAAAAAAGGAGCCGGCGGAAAAGCAGGCGGCGGTGCAGCAAAAAAAGCCAGTGCCAAAAAAGGGGGCTTCTCCATCGGGGGTGTGCGGCCTAAACAGCTCTGTACTTTTACCCGTCAGTTGTCGACGCTGCAGGACGCTGGTCTGCCGATCCTGCGAAGTCTGCGAATTCTGGAAGCACAGGCTAAACCCGGCCCGCTCAAAGCGTCTCTGGATGGTGTGATCGAAGATATTGAATCAGGAAACACGCTCTCCGAAGCAATGGCCAAACAGCCGAAATGTTTTGATAATCTCTACGTCAACATGGTGAAAGCCGGGGAGGCCGGTGGTGCTCTCGAAGTCATTCTGCAGCGTCTGGCTGAGTTCAAAGAACGTGCCCAGAGTCTGAAGAAAAAGGTGCAAGGTGCCATGATCTATCCAGTCGCCGTGATCACGGTGGCCGGCCTGATTGTCGGTTTCATCATGTACTGGATCATACCCAAGTTCAAAAAGATCTTTCTGGATTTCGGTACCGAACTGCCCGGGATTACCCTGTTGCTGATGTCGGTTAGTGATATCGTCGTCTCCTACTTTTACCTCTTCCCGGCGATACCGCTGGCCTTTTATATCTTCATTAAGATTGTGAGGAAGAATAAGAAGGGGGCGTTCGTGGTCGACTGGATATCGCTGCGCATACCGTTATTAGGGAAGATTATCAGTAAGTCGGTGACGGCACGTACCTGCCGTACCCTGGGGACACTGATCGCCTCCGGGGTTCCCATTCTGGAAGCGATTATCATCGCCCGTGATACCGCAGGAAATATGGTCTTCCAGCGCGCGTTCGATACCATTTACGCCGCGATCCGCGAAGGGGAAACGATGGCGGTTCCCTTAAGGGAAGCGAGAATCGTCGATGACATTGTGGTCAATATGGTGGACGTCGGTGAAGAGACCGGTGCACTCGATAATATGCTCTATAAAGTCGCCGACGTGTACGACGAAGAAGTAGCCGTCCTCGTGGACGCCCTCGTGAGTCTGCTCGAACCACTGATGGTCATCGTGCTGGGGCTGATTGTGGGTTTCATCGTGATTGCCCTCTTCATGCCCTTAATTAAGCTATTGAACGATCTTTCGTAGTGTTTTGGATAAGGTGTTGCAAAATAATACAGTATTTTCCAGCAAAATCACCTGTCTGTAACGTAATGAAATAGCAATATAGTAAGCAGTCACAACAGGTTACGTTTATCATGGATATCAAGGCATGAAATTTGCCTCTAATATAATGTAGAAAACTCTCTGCTGAAATTACTCTCAAGCACTGGCAGACAGGGTTTTCCAATCTCAAACTGTTGTTCCGTAAAGAGTTAGGAGTAAACAATGAAACGTCGGCCGCCAATTACCCTCTCGGCGTCAAAGTACAGCAGGCGTGCGTTCACCTTAATCGAACTGATGATCGTAATTGTCATCATCCTGATTCTGCTCGGCCTGATCATCCCCGCCATCGGATCTGTCCGCCTGCGGGCACAGCAGGCACAGGTGCGTGCGGAAATCGGAAACCTGGAAGCATCAATAACCGCCTTTAAAGCCGACTTCGGCATGGATCCACCCAGTGGAATTATCCTCTATGAATCCGGTTCCGCTTCTTGGGATCAGCGCAGTAAAGGACTGATTCGCCAGTTGTGGCCCCAGTATAATTTCTCACTTTCCTGTGACATTAATGGTGATGGCGATACCTCGGATACAATTCTGCTGAATGCCGGCGAATGTCTTGTCTTCTTTTTGGGGGGAGTCTATGAAAAAACCAGTGATGGGAAATTCCGGGTTTATGGTTTCTCTAAGAACCCCGCACGTCCTTTTTTGAATCCAGGACATGCTCCGGGCGATCCAGGTTATTCTGCTGGGGACGGATTGTCAGCGACAAACTCCGGTCGTCAGGGGCCCTTTTTTGAATTTGATATCAGTCGCTTCGTCGATACTGATGCAACATCGAATCCTGGTGAATTTGCTCCAGAGTATTTAGATTCCTTTCCCAGTCAGCAGGTACCCTATGTTTATCTCAGCAGTTACGGGGGGCGCGGATATCGCTCGGGTGAATATGATACCATTCTGACTGACATTTATCGCCAGGGAGACCCGGCTATTACACCACCTACAAGTGATCCCCCATACAAGCCCAAGTCATTTCAGATCATTTCACCAGGCGCTGATTATCAGTTAGGAACTGGTGGTAATTATACTCCTGGTAAAAACCTGCCGGGCAACCGCAGTGTAGAAGCGGATAACATTACGAATTTTGTCAGCGGGTCTCTGCAGTAATCACGGTTTGTTTTTAAGAAGTCA
>AZIC01000932.1_pt1 | contig 21481 bp, 19 predicted proteins | sample 359061 | NCBI WGS metagenome assembly AZIC01 (sample SAMN02429709, study PRJNA222657) | marine sediment metagenome | biome: Sediment sample; isolation source: sample MGS-MES from oil contaminated site at the harbour of Messina (Sicily... | place: Italy: Messine | collected 2011-04-30 | depth 1 m m
CGCCTGATTCAATTTCCAGTTTCTGATTAAACTTTGCAGTAGCACTGATGACATATTTATAATCCAGATCACCCATAACAATGCCTTCACTTTCAGAAACCCCCAGATCATCTTCCGTATCACGATAACCAATACCAACAGAGGCTTCCAGTGTATGTATATCTGTCTCTAAAAACACATGACCCAAACCAAGTGATACAACAGACTGGTGATCAAAACCACTAAATTTATCTTCTTCATGCTTTAGCTTGCCAAAAGCAAAGGTTTTTTCTGCAAAGCGATATTCAGACTTTTCAGTAAACAGAATGCTATCTGCACTATCAACACCCGAATCCGACGCTTTTAGCACATTGAATTTTGCATTATGCTTCCATGCACCATGTGCTGTTCCAACACCCAGTTTCGCATTCAGCGTATCAGATTCTGTATTACCCGAGGTAGATGTAAAGCCCAGCTCACCTTCACCGTTCCATTCGCTCGCATGCAACGGTGCCGCAAATAAACTTGCAATAACGAGCACTAATGATTTTCTTTCTAACATTTAGCTTCCTCAAAAAATTAAATTTAGCCGCCAACTATCAAACGCGACACATTCTAGCCCTGCTTATCCAGGTGCACATCCATTTGTGGATAAGGAATACTAATACCCGCTTCTTCCAGAGCCAGTTTAACCTGTTCCTGGCAGTCGAAAAAAACGGCCCAGTAATCTGCTGTCTGAGCCCAGACTCTTACCGTGAAATTGACACTGCTATCAGCCAGCTCACTTACCGCAACCAGTGGTTTGGGTTCGGCAAGTGACTTCTCATGCGAGGTAATAACACTCATCATCACTTCTTTCGCTTTCTTTATGTCGTCATCATAACCAATACCAAAAGTCATATCTACGCGACGCGTATCTCGTGCAGAAAAGTTTGTAATCACACCGCCATAAACAGCCGAGTTAGGCACAATATTTTCTTTATTATCACCGGTTAAAATCGTTGTCGTAAAAATATGAATTTTTTCTACAGAGCCACTGACTCCACCCGCCATAATAAAATCACCCAGCTTGAATGGTCTGAATACCAGCAACATCACACCCGCTGCAAAATTGCTTAGAGAGTCTTTAAGCGCAAGGCCTACAGCCAGACCTGCCGCACCTAACAATGCAATCAATGATGTCGTATCAATACCGAGCTGACTTAATGCTGCAACAATAACCACCAGCAACAATGCCCAGCGCAATAGCGACTGCACAAAGTCGACCAGCATGTCGTCCATCTTCGAATGCTTTAGTCCCTTACCAACAAAGCCGGTAAACTTTTTCACTAGCCACTTACCGATAATAAATACCAGTAACGCCTGCAGCCCACTCACGCCCCATGGAATAACATAGGTATCAATCAGGTTCTGAACATTATCACCTGTTAATTGCTCAAGCATTTTCTTTCCTCATCTGGATTAATATTATTCTTGATAATACCCATCGACTTAACCATCGGGCATACCTGTTTTTATAAACAAAAGGATGAACACGGAATATAACATTCACATTAACCTGAAAAAAATTTGGCAATGAAGGCTTACAGCAAAGTATCTATTAAACTTTATTCGTTCACTTCACTCACCAGGCTCATCGCCTGTTTTAACACATCAAGATCGGCTCCGGCAGCGGGTGCATTTTCTGACAGGTATCGGCGCCATTTTTTTGCCCCGGGCATACCATTGAAAAGCCCTAAAATATGCCGGGTCATCGAATGCAGTCTTGTGCCTTTTTTTAGCTCATTTTCCACATAGGGGTAAAACACCTCAATAATATCAAAGCGCGACTGACTAAGTTTCGCATCATTATAAAAAAGCTGATCTACCTGCGCGAGAATATACGGATTATGATAAACCTCTCGCCCCATCATCACCCCATCAACAGAGTGTAATTGTTGCTGCGCCTGATGAAGATCGTTAACTCCACCGTTAAGGATTATCTCTAAATCAGGCATCGACTGTTTCAGTTGATGCACGACCTCATATCTTAACGGCGGTATATCGCGATTCTGTTTCGGACTTAAACCATTTAACCAGGCTTTTCGTGCATGCACGATAAAGGTTTTGCAGCCCGCTGCAGATACTGTTTCAACAAACCTGAATAGCTCTTCGACACTGTCGTTTTCGTCAATACCAATACGGTGTTTTATGCTTACTGGTAAATCAGTTGCGGCCTGCATTGCCTGGACACATTCTGCAACCAGCTCGGGCCTGGCCATTAAACAGGCGCCAAACATGCCAGATTTTACCCGATCACTGGGGCAGCCGACATTCAGGTTAACCTCATCATAACCTGCGTCTTCGGCCATCCTGGCGCAGGTCGCCAGATCTACGGGATCGCTACCACCTAACTGTATTGCGAGTGGGTGCTCAGATTCATTAAAAGGCAGAAAACGCTGGCGGTCACCGTAAATCAGCGCGCCGGTGGTAATCATTTCGGTATACAGAAAGGCGTGACGGGAAATCAGCCGCAGAAAGTAACGCTCGTGGCGGTCTGTCCAGTCGAGCATAGGCGCCACACAAAAAGTACGATTCATTAACCGGATAGCCCGCGCGAATAAAAGGCCGGGAATTATAACAAAAAGTGACTGGCTTGCAGACCAGTGATCGCCTGGCTGCTAAATGGATTATTTAAGGTGTATTGAAAAGCGAGCCGGGACTAGAGCAGTTTATTGATTGCCGCAATCAGCTCATCTTCTTTGGCAGGTTTGATAATATAACCACTGGCACCCTGACGTTCAGCCCAGACCTTATCTGTTTCCTGATCTTTGCTGCTCAGCATAATCACAGGGATATGCTGTGTGCCTTCGGTTTTGGTAATGTGCCGTGTCGCCTGAAAACCGTTGAGGCCTGGCATCACCACATCCATTAGGATCAGATCGGGTAATTCACTTCTGGCAACACTCACTGCAGCATCGCCATCTTCAGCTGTAATCGTTTCATGACCGTGTTTTTGTAAGATTTTAGTTATGCTCTGAACCTGAGTTTGCGAGTCATCAACGACCAGTATTTTTGCCATGCAGCTTTTCCGAAAAGATTGATAGGGGGTTTACGCAGAATTCTTCTGACTCTGTTAGTATTAGAGTAGACTAATTATTTAAAAAAATAAACTAAATGAGCGCCAGGAAGCCTATTCAATCGACCAGTCCTGAAGAATATCGACGCGAAACAGTATCTCCTGATACCTGAAAACCACGCCATTTAAGGTAATAAACTCCACGCTCAGCCCCGGCATTAGACTCTCACCTTCCGACATGGTGACACCATTAATGATGACACTTCGACTGGACGCGACAGAAGAATACACATGACCGGCAAAATTCATCGCCGGAATTGACTGCTGCTGGTACTCTGGCAGCTCGTGCAGATAGGGAATATTCATCAAGTCACCAGGCACTGCTTCGACCACTGCAGGCTCGAGGCTTCGCACTGGAGCTGCTTCCGACAATGCGGGTTGTGTGACCTGCTCGGAAGACGCTTTCTGCGTTGACGGCTCGACTGGCTCTGAGTTTTCTGGCGGGGCAGCAACAACAGGCTGACGTTTCTCAAGCGGCACACTCGGCTCTGTTGGCGTTTGCTGTTGCATGGGTTGTGGCGTTAGCTGCACTGTGTCATCTGTGAGTAACTGACTCGATAGCAGATAACCCAGCACAAACATAAGCAATAGTAAAAGCAGGGCGATCACCGCGAACAGAAGTATCGGCTGTTTTTCTTCTGCATTAATCGCCAGATGCACCGTTTGCAAATCAGGCACATCACCCTGTTTGCGTTGCTGATCTGATTTTTTCAAAGCATCCAGAATATACGACATTAATGCAGCGTCTCCAGCAGCGGGATTTCCGAATCTGTCATTTGGTTCAGATAGATAATGGTTTTCATTCCGACCACCCCGTCATCAACCAGCCCCTGGCTCAGCTGAAAGGCTTTTACCCGGTTAACCAGATTCACACCATACAGTTGACTCACGTCTGCCTCTGGCTTATTTTCGATGCGGTTAATCGCCCGCGCAATCCACAGCACAACGTCACCACTATCCCCCGGTTTGATAACATCCTGATAGGCCGGCGGCATTTTCCAGAACACGGAAAACTCGCCTTTCCAGTAATAGAGTAACTGCTCAATGGAAACCCGTTGCCGTTTGTTATTCAAGAACAGTAGCGCATTATCCGCATCGGTTATCTCCAGCAGTGTGGCAAACTGCACCTGATTAAAGTCATCATAGAGTTTAATGACTGCGGGCCGATTCAGTTTTTGCAGGCTGGCAAAATCGGCCGTTTCCTGTGAACAGGCAAGCCCCTGTGTTCTGGCATGAAAGCAGGGTGTGCCATGCACATCAAGCTGATAATCAATCCCCCATCGTGCAAACAGGGCCTGATAGGAAAGCAGATTACTGCGCAATCGCAGGCTTTCATCAGCCCACTGAATAATCGACGGGTTTTCCAGCGCAACAACAGGTTCTTCAGTGATGATTTCTGCTTCCACAACCGCAGCCATTTTTTCGATGTCCTGCAGCGTAGAATCATCTACTGGCATTAAGTCGGCTTCAAATGCCTGCTGATACGTGTAAACAAGAGCCACCATCAATAATGCTATTAGCACTATTCCAGCCCAGGCCCAGAACGACGGCAGCGATGAGCTTTGTTTTTTCAGTTTGCCGGCCTTTTTTTCACCGAGCACTTCTCTGGCGGCTGTCACCAGGGTTTTCTTATCGAGCCGGTGCACGCCCTGCACAAAGGCCCCCAGCAGGGCACGATCACAGATCACATTAATCACTCTGGGTACACCGCCACTGTAATGAAACAGCTGCTTTAACACTGGCACACTGAGTAGCGGTCGACGACAACCGGCCACCGCCAGGCGATGCCCGACATATTCTTTCAGCTCATCAAAATTTAACGGACTGAGATGAAAACGAGCGGTAACACGTTGCGCGAGCTGGGCCAGTTCCGGTCGATCCAGTACGTCGAGGAACTCTGGCTGGCCGAGTAAAATCACCTGCAACAGTTTACGATCATTGGTTTCCAGATTCGTCAGCAGGCGTAACTGTTCCAGCACATCCAGATCAAGGTTCTGCGCTTCTTCAATTAGCACCACGGTGTTACGCCCCTGCGCATGCTGCTCCAGCAGGTAGCGATTAATCGCATCAACCAGCGATTTTATCGATGCACTGGTAGCATCATAGGGAATATGCAGTTCATCACAGATCACCTGCAGTAACTCGGTCGCACTCAGTTTTGGATTCAACACCAGCGCCAGACTGGTTTTTTCCGGCACCTGCTCCAGCAGGCAGCGACTCACTGTCGTTTTACCCGTGCCAACGTCGCCGGTTAAGAGGATAAACGCGCCATCTGATTCCAGCCCGTACAGAAGATGGGCCAGCGCCTCGCGGTGTCGCTCACTCATATAAAGGTAACGTGGATCGGGTGCTATCGAGAAAGGCGGTTCGAGTAATCCAAAGTGCTCAAGATACATGGCGGCTAGTATAATCAATGCGCATGAATGCGCCTATGACTCTTTAATTTAAAACGCACTTTATCGCGTTTGCTGATTCTGTTTGGCAGACTGCCACAGAGCTTCCAGTTCATCCAGTGTCTGTTGCTGAATATTTTTGCCCGACCGTTTCAACTGCTCTTCGATAAAATTAAAACGCTGCTCGAATTTCTTATTTCCGGCACGCAAGGCTTCTTCTGCATCAACCTTAAGGTGACGTAACAGATTGACGCTACTAAACAACAGATCTCCGGCTTCCTCGAAAACTGCATTCTGCTGCCCTGCCTGCATTGCTTGCCGCAACTCGGCGATTTCTTCTTCCAGCCTGGCGAACACCGGCTCTACCTCAGGCCAGTCAAAACCCACACGGGCAGCCCGTTTCTGTAATTTTTGCGCTCGCTTCAAGGCCGGTAATGCACGGGCCACGCCTTCCAGTATCGAAGCGGTTTCTGCCGGAGCCTGCTGATCTCGCTCAGCCGCCTTGGTCTTTTCCCAGGCTTCATGCAACGCCTGTTCAGAATCGTACTGCTGATCTGCAAACACGTGGGGGTGACGACTGATCAGCTTTTCAGTCACGGCATCCACCACATCATCAAAATCAAACAGTGATTGCTCACTGGCCATTTGCGCATAAAACACCACCTGGAACAACAGATCCCCCAGTTCCAATTTAAGGCCCTGCATATCACCCTGCTCAATCGCATCGGCCACTTCATACGCTTCTTCCAGCGTATAAGGCACAACGCTGGCAAAGGTTTGCCTGATATCCCATGGGCATCCGTTCTGTGGGTCACGCAGTGCAGCCATCACATCCAGCAGTTTTTTCATACTCTTTACTCGGTCATTTATCAGCTATTCGCTGGCCAGTTCTATATCGGGTTGAAGCCACTGCGGTTTGAGGCCACTGGCTTAAGCGTCAAACCATACTCATTTCCCAGCAGAGTTTCCAGCCCTGGCTTTAACCACGCTGATGACTGCCGGTTGCCCGCGCGCAAGCCTTGCATTCATGCGTTTAAAACAGGTATCATTCGGCTACTTTCAAAGCGGACAAAGATCTGCCTGACTCTATAATTTTAAATATGCCTGCTTTAATTCACGGCATATACAAACCACCATCTGGTTTGTATGGAAATACCATCAGCATGTTTGTTTTATTAATAACACTATGTGCGTTGTCTATACTCTAAACTTAAGAAGGTAGACGCGACTGTTAACCATTGAAACAGGCTTATTTTTCACGAGGTTCCCCCATGATATTCGAAGATTTTTCATCCGCTCACCTGACTGTCATGCTGACGGTATTTGGCATTGCTTTTGTCATGGGTGCCATCGCCAATAAAACCAATTTCTGCACCATGGGTGCGGTATCTGATCTGGTGAATATGGGCGATACGGGACGCATGCGCGCCTGGATGCTAGCCATGGCAGTTGCCCTGCTGGGTGTGGTTATTTTTGAGGCCGGCGGCTTCGGCTCGGTTGACTCTACTATGCCACCGTACCGGGGCAGCAACTTTGCCTGGCTTGAATATATTCTGGGTGGCCTGCTGTTCGGCATTGGCATGACTTTAGGAAGTGGCTGCGGCAATAAAACACTGATCCGTGTCGGGGGTGGCAATATTAAATCCATGTTTCTGTTTATTGTTATTGCGATATGCGCCTACTTTATGATCAACCCGTTTCCTGGCACAGACGACACACTCTATTCCGTCATATTTTACCCCTGGACTAACCCCACCTCGATCAGCCTGCTGACCCAGCAGGACATCGGTAGCGTAGTTGCCGGTCAACTGGGCACCAGCAAGGAAACCAGCCGTACCGTGTTTGGTTTGATCGTTGCGGCGGCTCTATTCTGGTTTATCTTTAAATCGGCTGATTTCCGCAGCAGCTTCGACAATAAACTGGGTGGCTTCACTATTGGTGCAGCGGTATTAGCAGCCTGGGTTGCTACCTCAAGTATGGTGACCATTGATGCCGATGGCGAGATGCTAAGCTGGACCGAATACACCGACGTTAACAACTGGTCAATGCTACAGGATGACACCAGTGCACGCCCGCGAGACGTTGGCATACAGTCATTTACCTTTATTAATCCTATCGGTCAGTCTTTACGCTATACCGTTAAGGAGTTTGATAACGCCTACCTGACATTCGGTGTCGTCGCAGTGCTGGGCGTTGTTTTAGGTTCATTATTATGGTCTCTGCTGAGCCGCTCATTTCGTATCGAATGGTTTGCCAACCTGAAAGATTTTCTCACTCACCTGGTTGGTGGTGTGCTCATGGGTGTAGGGGGTGTACTCGCACTGGGTTGCACCATAGGCCAGGGTATTACCGGTGTTTCGACACTGTCTATGGGCTCAATACTGGCCGTACTGTCGATCATTTTTGGTAGCGCTCTCACCATGAAGATCCAGTACTATAAAATGATCCATGAAAACGAAGCCACGTTTATCAAGGCGCTGGTTAGCTCACTGGTAGATTTCAAACTACTGCCGAGCAAATTCCGTTCTCTGGAAAATTACTAGGGCCTGCTTCCAGCAACCTCGAAAAAGCGGCCACTCGCCAGAGTGGTCGATACCTTCTGGCGCGTGGCTGATCAACTGATATTCACCACTGCGTCAGGATTCAGTTTACAATCTGCGCATGGATATCTTTACACTGTTTAGCCTGATCTCTGCCGCCGCCGCCGGCTCTTCTCTGGGCAGCCATCTGCTCGTTTCACTGCTACACAGTGCCCTGTTCAAACAGCGCAAAAATTTTATCAATAGCCTGTATATTTACCGTCGCCTGTATCGGTTGAATTCCGCACTATGCCTGATCGCCGGTATCTGTGCTGCACTCGTAAATAATCGCCCGGCCGCCCTGCTACTGGCGATTCTTGCCGCCAGCTATGTATTCAATCACGCCCATCTTCTTAAGGGCCTGATTAAAACCTGTGACGAAAACTATCAGATAGTTAACCTGACTCAGTTCCAGGCTCTGAGCAGACTACAGAATCTAATTCATCTACTGCAAGTACTCGCAGTGCTTTACGCGGTTTATCTACTTGCCCTGCACTACCAGCCAGCCATCTGAGCTACCTTTGGTCTGATAAAAAAAGCAAGCTAGCCGCGCTCACTTTTTAAGCAGCATTTAGACTCCGTTCCCTTGGTATTTACAGCAGGTTTATCCACAGATAATCATCATTTAATCATAAACTAATAAGCACACGGGTTAGTTATTGACGATTTTTAGAACACAATATATAGTGTTTATGCCTGAAGCACCTGGCAAAAACATTATAAAGGCATGAAGCATTCGCCGCGCATCGCAGCTACAGACTCCCCGAGGCTAACGGGGCTGACAGCTGCAACTAAGGAATTGCAGATTTATGGCACAGTCCATTACCTCGATTAATTCATTATTAATCGGTTTAAAGACGGTAAATAGCTCGCTGCTGGTCAAACTACAGCAACTGGGATTTGATGCGAACCTAAGTCTTGGGCCAGAGCAGGAATACACCGTTAAAAGCCTGATTAGCGGCATTGACTCCCTCGCCATTCAATTTCTAACCCTCACCGCAAAACGTAATCAGTTTATCCAGCGCACCAGTTTCAACGAGCGTAAGGAAATTGAAGCCTGCCTGAATAATTTATATAACTGCCTGAGCCAGACACAGCAGGAACTGGTCGATTTTAACCCGACAAATAACCAGTGCGATCGCGAGCATGCGCTATCTTATATCAATGAATTTGGACAGAAAGTTAGCCTGAAACTGTTAGATGCGGTGCACTATATCGACCTGATCAAGCCATACAGTCGCATGCTGGATATGCTCACAGCGCATGAACGTATTCATGCACTGTCGGCTGTACTGGAAACGCTGCTAAGCAAGGAACAACAGATACGACCACAGGATCATGATGCGGAGCTGACTGAGGAACAGACCAGCGCACTGGAACTATCCCAGTACCTGATTAGACAGGCGCTATAAAGAAGCGCCATAGCGGTCGATCTTAGAATGAAGCGTCACATAATCTGGCGCGAGCGTCATACTGCCGTTCACAACTATAGGCATTGCGCCCCTGCTTGTAACAGATATTGCGCATATTCAGCGCATAATCCCTGCAGTCTCCCCAGCTACCCCGGGTCGATGCGATTTCAGACTGCTGTTTCTTTCTTTCCCACGGATTAGCCGTGTTATATGAACCTGCTGACTGGCTCTGGCCGAAGCGGGTTTCATGCTCTTTCTGAATTTTAGTCAGCTCGGAACTACTTAATGTATGCTGCTGCTTATTACGGTTATCAAATACGCCATCCGCCATCGCGCTGTGTGTAACGGATAACAGCATCAGGCTGCTAACAAGCAGGAAAATGCCTGGAAAAATGCGGTTTTGCAGAGAATATTGACTTGTTTGACTCATAAACACCCCAAAAATGATTTGAGTATTTATACCAGTAATCTGTCAGTTGTAAAGTCACCCACCTAAGAAAGCTTCTCAGCAAGAAAAAAGGGCATCAGTCGATTACGTATGTTGGGCACAACCAGCAATAGCAGCAACAGGGCACTGAAGAAACTTAGATAGCTCGGCAACAGTTGATGGGCTTCGCCTATTTGAGTATCAATAGTCAGCGAATAGCTGAGTAGCAACCACTCCAGAAGCAGCCCCATAAAGACACTGCTAATCGCGATGCCCAGCAGATAGATCAGCGTAGTCCTGCTTCCTAGCTCCTGCCGCACCAGCATCAGGCCCGCTATATTGGTCGCCGGGCCAACCAGCAAAAAGACCAGCACCGCACCGGGGGAGACACCCGAAAGTAATAAGCCAGCGGCCACTGGTGTTGAGGCTGATGCACATATATACATTGGAATACCCACTGCCAGCATCACCAGCATCGCGGGCAGTCCCTGCCCCCATTGCGCTAACCAGCCCGGAGGAATCACCGTCATCATTACACCGGCTATCACAATACCTAACGCCAGCCAGTGAGAAATATCATCCAGTAGCTCGGCGCCAGCAAAACGAATAGCGGATGCCAGCCTGCTGTTCGATGCCGATTCAACTGGCTCGGCACAACAGCCCGTAGTAGCTTCTGCTGGCGAGTCACAACAGGAGGCCGCCGGTTTGTTTGAGCAACAGCCGGGCTGTATCGCTGAACGGCTTTGGACTGCTGGCTCATCATCAGTCAGCGATGCTGCCATTCCCGTTACAATGGCGCTAAATAACGCTGCCAGAGGACGATATACCGCCATCACCGGCCCCATCAGGGCATAGGTAACAGCAACAGAATCAATACTGGTTTCGGGTGTGGAAATTAAAAAAGACACGGTCGCTTCTTTTGATGCGCCGGCCCTGCGCAGGCCCAGTGCCGCCGGCAGAACCCCGCAGGAACATAAGGGCAATGGCGCGCCAAACAACGCGGCCTTTCCCACCGCTGAAAAGCCGCGCCCGCCCAGCCAGCGCTGCATCGCATCCGCAGGAATAAAGGCTTTCACAAGACCCGCAGCCAGCAGGCCTATTAACAGCCAGAATGCGGTATCAAGATACACCGACCAGATATTACTGATTAATTCGTTCATGTTTCGCAGTGTAGCCGAAGTGCTGAAATAAGGTAAAATACTCCCTTTTGCTCGATCAAGTCATTATTAACATGAAGCACACCGAATTACTTTCTCCCGCCGGCACCCTGAAAAACATGCGCTACGCCTTCGCTTATGGAGCCGATGCCGTATATGCAGGCCAGCCGCGTTACAGCCTGCGCGTGCGCAACAATGACTTTCTTAATGATAATCTGGCGATTGGCATTAAAGAGGCACACGATCTGGGAAAGAAGTTTTACCTCACTTCTAATCTGATGCCGCACAACAGCAAAATCAAAACCTACATTAATGACATGCGCCCGGTGATTGAAATGGGGCCCGATGCCTTAATCATGGCAGACCCCGGCCTGATTATGATGGTACGCGAAACCTGGCCCGACATGCCCGTGCATTTATCAGTGCAGGCAAATACAGTGAACTACGCAGCGGTTAAATTCTGGAAGTCTGTCGGCGTAGAACGCATTATTCTGTCGCGTGAACTGTCTCTCGATGAAATAAAGGAAATCCGCCAGGAATGCCCGGATATGGAACTGGAAGTATTCGTACATGGCGCACTCTGCATTGCCTATTCCGGGCGCTGCCTGCTCTCCGGTTACTTTAACCACCGCGACCCCAATCAGGGAACCTGTACCAACGCCTGTCGCTGGGATTACAAATCAACACCCGCCACAGAAAACGCCGAAGGGGTATACAAACCTCAGGAAATGCCAGAGCAGGCCATTAAAGTCTCCGACATGGGCGATACTCGTCACCCCATGGCAGATGAAGTGATGTTTCTCGAAGAAGGTAACCGCCCCGGCGAACAGATGCCGGTCGAAGAAGACGAACACGGCACCTACATTATGAACTCGAAAGATTTACGCGCTGTTGAACATGTTAAACAGCTGGTAGATATTGGCGTCGACAGTTTAAAAATTGAAGGGCGTACCAAGTCGCATTATTATGTAGCGCGCACTGCACAAAGCTACAGGCAGGCAATCCTGGATGCCACAGCCGGTAAAGCGTTCAATCCCGAATTACTCGGCGTGCTGGAAAATCTCGCTAACCGGGGTTACACCGACGGTTTCTATCAGCGCCACCACACCCATGAATACCAGAATTATATGCAGGGAAATTCAGTCAGCCGCCAGCAACAGTTTGTTGGCGAAGTGATCGGCTATGATGAAGCAAGCGGTCTGGCTGAAATTGATGTGAAAAATAAAATCTGTGTTGGCGATAAACTGGAACTGATCAAGCCCTCAGGCAATGAAGATATTATTCTGCAAAGCATGCAGGATTTAAACGGCAAGCCGATGGAAGAAGCCAGGGGCGGCGGCTATAAAATCCGTATTCCACTGAGTAAAGATATGGCCAAACAGGGATTGCTTGCGCGTTATATCGACAACCCAATTTACACCTGAATTAAACACATTAATCAAACTGCGAAAAAAACAACTCATGAAACTTGCTGTACTCGATTTTGACTCTACCGTGATGGACGGTGAAACCATTGATTTTCTGGCGCGTGAAACCGGTCAGGAAGCCGCCGTTGCAAAACTCACTGAAGCTGCGATGCGCGGTGAAATGGATTTTTTTGGCGCACTGCAACAGCGCGTTAAATTACTCACCGGGCTTAAAGAGTCTCGCCTAAATGACATTTGCCACAACCTGCCACTGATGCCGGGCGCTAAAGAACTCATTAGCGAACTTAAAAAACGGGGTTATACCGTCGCCATATTTAGTGGCGGCTTTCGCAATGCGACGCGTCATTTTAAAGATATCGTGGGTTACGATGCCGACTTCAGTAACACCCTGCACACAAAAGACGGCGTACTCACCGGGATGGTTGGCGGCGAAATGATGTTCGACACATCGAAAGGCGAGATGCTGCAGCGCCTGCAAAACCTGATGGGGATCAGCCGTGCTGATACACTGGTGTGTGGTGATGGTGCAAATGACCTCAGCATGTTCAAACACGCCGACACTCGCATTGCCTTTTGCGCAAAACCTGTGTTACGTGAGCAGGCTACTATCGTGATTGAAGATAAAGATCTTCGCAATATCATCCCCGAACTTTAATTTAACGACGCGTATAACACTATGAAAGTATCTGAATTTTTAGATTTATTAAAACAACACCCGGAAAAAATCAGTTTCAATGACACGATTGAAACGATCGAGGAAAACTACACCTTTAGCCCTGCCGCATTTAGCAATGGCAACACACAGAATGCGGCCAATGAAAACAACGGTTCCTGTAAAATATTTTTCTTTGCCCAGCTAAACAAGCTACCGGAAGATCTCACGCTACACTGTTTCGGCGACTATTATCGTATAGACGTACTGCAGAACCCGGATGCAGATGACCACCAGAACATTCGTAATTTTATGCAAAGCGGCTGGACAGGCATTCACTTTTCGTCTGTTGCTTTAAGCAAAAAGTAGAAAAGCACTAAAATGAAGCTAGAAAGTATGTTTGGTGCCAAAAGTGAATTTGTAACTATCTTCACTGATGCCGTAACCGATATCCATTCTTAGATCTACTTTTACAAACGAGCGGAGTTTCCATCGCAAACCTACACCGATACCTACATGCAATGGCTTATTAAACATATCGCTAAGCCGTTCATAGGTGCTGCCAACATCTATAAATCCCGCATAACGAATAATCGGATAATCAGGATGCGGGAAAATATATTCCATATTGGTTAGAAACATACTGTTACCCGTATAAATATTATTATCATAACCGCGCAGATCACTACTGCTTCCCAGAGAAAACGCCGTTTGCCCAAGGATTCGACTGTTTGCCGTACCTAACAGGGTCTGTACATTTAAATTAGCTAATGGAAGTGAATCGAATCGATAATAACTTCTGTAATACAGAAGCTGTTTGGTAAACGCAGTTTCGCTACCTATATTCTCACTAGACCAGTCAACTTTATAACCGTAAGTTTTACCACTCCGGTTATACCTGAAATTACTGATATTGGTATAACCCAGATCAAAGCCCAGGACGATCGCGTTTATTTCTTCTTCTAGCTGCGAGCTGACTTCGACATTAATGCGATTTTGATGACGCAAATTAATACCAAAAAAATCGCCTCTATTTCTTCCATGCCGGTTCAACCAGTGGGAAAGTGTCAGATCATAAATTATATCCTGTCGATCCACCGGCTCTAATTCAGCTTCATCTACTTCATTCATTTCTACGTATGAGAAACCAATATTATAGGGGCCATTATTCACGTTGTTATAAAGATAACTAAACAGTTTTCGCTCCTGAGACACACCAAGCACGTCACCTCTGTTCTCCATTAACATGCGCAATTCATGGTTTAAGCCCAGTACATTATCCCATCGAACCTGCACACCGAGTCGCTTATCTGAATCACTTATTCTTGCTCTTGGAAGAATCAGGAAATAATGTTTTTCATCTATTACAAAGACAACATCAATCTGCCTGTCTTCACTGCCCGATTCTGCAGTCCCTGCATCTTGCAGATAATAATTAACGCTTTTAAATAGCTCCAGATTCATTATCGCCTGTCGTGAACGTTCAATTTTATTCAAATCAAACACATCCCCTCTGGCAATAAATATTTCCCGATTGAGCATCACCGCCTGAGTTGTATTATTTCCCTCATAGCGGATATCATGAATAACCGATGCAGCCTGAGAACTCAGGCTGCATAAAAACAGCAGCACACTGGCTATAAGTTTAACTTTTTGCGCAAGAAAACGGACAGCCGATTCCCCCATTGATGCAGACCGAGGCCTACTAAAACAAAAAACGTACCCACATACATGTTCAGGCTCATCAGTTCATCATTAAACAGATAGCCAATCCATAATGCCGTTACCGGCGTAATCAGGGTTATAAGTGCAACAGTAGATGTAGCAAGATGCCTGAGCAAATAATAATAACTTACAAATCCCAGCACAGATCCAACGATACCCAGATATGCAATGGCAGCCATTGTTCTCAGAGGAATCTGCTCTGGCAAGCCAGGCGTGAATATGAGGTACGTAATAATAAACAGAGGCATAGTGTATAACAAGCCCCCCGCCACCAACATCAACGCAGGCATTTCAAACTGCAGACTTTTTACCCATACCGCACTGGCTGAGTGAAATAAAACAGCCAGTAGAACTGCAGCAACACCATAAAAGTAGTGATCACCCATTTCTCTGGTGTTAATAAATATAACCGCCAGACCGGCAATGCCTGCCAGTGCGCCCAGTATTTTTATTCCATTGAAGGATGATTCCTGTATAAAACGCCAGGCAAGATAACCTGTAATCATTGGTGTAAGACCAAAAATGACAGACACCAGCCCTGAGGGAATAAACTGTGCGCCCCAGTAAACAGGTAACATACCACCATACAAGGCCAGTGCTGAAGCGAGATAGGCCTTACTACTGGTACGATCGAACGACATTTTCTTATACAGGACTAGAACCAGAATAATCGCCAGAGACATACCCATAAACATGCGTAGAGCAACACCAAGGATAAATCCTGTGCCGTCACTGCTCCACTTGATCGCAATAGGCGTGGTCGACCAGATTAATACAACAGCCATGTAGGCAAGTACAATCAACCATTGATTTGCGGGTGTCTGTTGCTTATTCATGCATCCTCCCTTTTATGTATTTTTAATTTTATTGCTCACCATAAACGCAAAAGCCACAGAGTTTTGAAGTCTGTGGCTTTTGTAAAATTTAAATTGAATATATAAATTATATGATTAGCACACAGCGGGACGACACACTCCATAGAGGTCGCATGCAGACACGTAGAATAATGGCTAATAATTTAGATTTCATAGTATGTGAGATTGTGTTAAATATCCGGACGTGTCAAGGTATTATTTATTTAACTTAACAATGTTCATGGACAATAAAGTAATGCAGAAGAAAACAGTGTGCATTCTGGGTGGCAGTGGATTTGTTGGCCGCCATATCTGCAGCCAGCTGGTCAGTGCAGGTTACAGGGTTCGCGTCCTCAGCCGCCGTAAATTGGCATGTAACGAGCTGAGTGTGCTGCCAGATTTAAACATTCTGGAAACAGATGTTTATGATCAGCACAAGCTCAACCATGCCATTGAAGGTGCACACATTGTGATTAATCTGATCGGCATACTCAATGAAAAACAGCATAATGGTGACGGCTTTCGCCGTGCTCATGTTGAACTTTCGCGCAAGGTACTGAATGCCTGCCATCACAATAATGTCAACCGCCTGCTGCATATGAGCGCACTCAATGCTGATGCAACCAAAGGCCGTAGTCAGTATTTACGCACCAAGGGCGAAGCAGAAAATAATATGCATGCATTCGCGGGCAGTATACAGGTGACCAGCTTCAGGCCATCCATAATATTTGGTGACGGCGACAGTTTCTTCAATCGCTTTGCGCGCATCCTCAGGCTGACACCGTGGCTATTTCTACTGGCCTGTGGCAAAGCTCGATTTGCACCTGTTTATGCTGGCGAAGTTGCCCAACTTTTTGTCGAGTCAATTAATAACAGACAAACCTTTAATAAACGTATAGAACTCTGCGGCCCTGAAATTTATACTCTGAAAGAACTTGTTGCCTTCACATCACAACAGATAGGCAAGCATCACATTATTATTAATTTGTCTGACACCCTGGCTCAACTACAGGCCGTGTTACTCGAATACTTTCCCGGCAAACCCTTTTCGATTGATAATTACGACTCTTTACAGGTTGACAGTATCTGCCAGGGGGGCGATGTCTTTACCGGCAAGCACTCCATCAAATCGATTGTTCCTGCATACCTGGGTCATCACAACAGATTCAGTGAGTACGACTCATACCGCCAGCATGCCCGACGGTAATGCGGGACATTTTTCAGCACACCTTATTTTCACACTATGATACTATTTACCCGACCTCAATGACGCGATGACCCCGGCTATGGACAAGCTAAAAAACAGTGAACTCATTCAATCGATTATTCGCCTGTGCATAGGCACTCTCACTTTTTTCTATATATCGACCGGCATTGATAGTGGCTACTTCGATGCCTCTCACGAAACACTTAACTATTTTACCGCGCTCTTCTTCAGCCTCAGCATTATTAATATTATAAGCATCCTATGGCTACCGGTATCGGAACCCCGCCGCTATGGCGCACTCGCCTTCGATATTGCCAGCACCACATTTTCATCCTATCTTACAGGTGGCATTAATAGTGTCTATGTCCTGGTTTATCTGTGGATATATATTGGCTATGGCACACGCTACGGCCTGCGCTTTCTGGGTACGGCCGTCGTCCTCACCCTGATTGGTTATAATATTCTGCTGTTAACTGAAGATGCCTGGCACCTGCTAACACTGGAGGCGATTGCCTTCCTGCTGCTGATCATTGCCTTACCTATTTATTTATATTCACTGCAGAAGAAGCTGATGCAAAGTGCCGATAGTGCACGTTTGGCAAATGAGATCAAAACCGAGTTTATATCTAATATGACTCACCAGATACGCACCCCCATCAGCGGTATTGTAGGAATGATTAATCTACTCAATAAAACCGAATTAAATCATCAGCAAAAGCAATATTTACAGGCCCTCAGCCAGTCCAGTTATTCACTACAGGATATCATTGATGATGTCATTGATTTCTCCAGCATCGAGAAAGGTGAGATTGCCTTCAACGAGTCCGATACGAACCCTCGCCTGCTCATTGACAGCCTGATACATAGCCTCGCACCTCTGAGTTTCGAAAGAAATGTTGAACTCGCCTGTTATATTGATAGCTCCCTGCCAGACCGGATCAAAACAGATTCGCAACGCTTTCGACAGCTGTTATCCAACCTTATTCGTTACGCTATCGAGCATTCGGTAGAACAGAATATTTATGTAAATGCCTATGCAAGCCAGCCCAGCTCAAGCAACAAACTAAATATAAGCATCGATATTGAATTTGAACAAAATCAGAAAATTGAGCATTTAAGTTCGAATAAAATACCCGACACCAATGACGCGCTGCCTCTGCGCATTAGCTATCAGCTTACACGCCTGATGAATGGACTGTTTGAAATACATTACCGTAACGCTCGAGATATTCGCTTTAAACTCAATTTTAACTGGCAACAGCTTGCGCCAAACCAGTCAAAAATAGACTCGGAACTCTCTGCTAAGCGCGTACTGATATTTGAAGGCAATGAAATCAATAAACACGTTTTTGAACAGTACTGCCAGCTTCTGGGCATGGAAACCTATGTGACTTCTGGTGAAGACAATCTGATTGCACACCTGATCTGGAGTCAGCAGAAAGCCCGGCCGTTTGATGTGATTATTCTGGGTGAAGATCGCAAATATCGTAACGCCTATGACCTGATGCTACGCATCCGCACCGAAGCGCAATGCAATGCACCACTTATCTATGCCAGCTATCTGCATAATCTGGGGCACCTGGAGGCTGACCGCTTAACGGATATTGCGGAAAACATGGTTAAACCTGTGTCGCTGGATATTCTGAAAAACGCCCTGCATGGTGCCCTGCAAAGCGCCAGCACAAAGGAGCCACAAGCAGAGCTTCAGACACCCAGAACCCAGGGCTTAAATATTCTGGTGGCCGAAGATCACGAGATCAATGCAAGTGTAGTGTATAGCCTGCTGGCTGACCTCGGACACAATGTTGATATTGCCACTGACGGCAATACAGCACTTTATGCAATGAACAAACACGCCTATGATCTGGTGTTTATGGATCTCAATATGCCGAATATGGACGGTCTGGAAACAACCAGACAATGGCGCCGTCTGGAAAAAGGCAATAAACGCCTGCCGATTATTGCTCTCACCGCAAAGGCCACCAGCAATGACAAGTCACAGAGCCTGTCCGCGGGTATGGATGACTTTTTAACCAAGCCTGTTGATCAGGAGCGTCTGGAAAGTATTATCCTGAAGTTTAGCCAACACGCAGCTGTTTAATTGCATGATAAAATCTGGCTTAATATATCTGACCAAAATGCCTCGATGATTGAAATCCAGGCGGCTTTTAATCGTTATTTATGGCATTATCCTGCCTTTCCAGTAAAGTCGACCAGGCCTTATTAGTCGGCTTTTATACCCCTAGTAGATAATATCCAGGAACTATTTATGAGTATTTCATCTTTTCAGCCTCCCGTTCGCACCCTGATGGGCCCCGGCCCTTCTGATGTGCACCCACGAATTTTAAGCGCGCTTGCACGACCCACCATTGGTCACCTGGACCCCAAGTTTATTGGCATGATGGATGAAGTAAAAACGCTGCTGCAATATGCGTTTCAAACCAGTAACCAGCTAACCATCCCCATTTCTGCTCCCGGTTCAGCCGGCATGGAAAGCTGTTTTGTTAACCTGCTCGAGCCAGGCGACAAGGTCATTGTTTGTCAAAATGGTGTATTTGGCGGACGCATGAAAGAAAATGTTGAGCGCATTGGTGCTACCGCCATCATGGTTGAGGATGAGTGGGGCAATGCCGTTGACTGCAACAAGGTAGAAGACGCACTAAAAGCTAACCCTGATGCAAAAGTACTGGCATTTGTTCATGCCGAAACATCCACAGGCGCGCAATCAGATGCGAAAACCCTGTGTGAGCTGGCACGCAAATATGACTGCCTGAGCATCGTAGATGCAGTGACCTCGCTGGGTGGCTCAGAGCTGCGCGTAGATGAATGGGAAATCGACGCGATCTATTCAGGCACCCAGAAATGTATGTCCTGTACCCCGGGTATCTCACCGGTCAGCTTCAGCGAAAAGGCCATGGAAGTCATCAAATCGCGCAAACACAAAGTACAGAGCTGGTTTCTCGATATGAATCTGGTAATGGGTTACTGGGGCGGTAATAGCAAACGCGCCTACCACCATACGGCGCCCGTTAATGCAATGTATTCATTACACGAAGCTCTGGTTATGCTGCAGGATGAAGGACTGGAAAATGCATGGAAACGCCATAAGGATAACCACCTGGCATTCCGTGCAGGCATTGAAGCACTTGGCCTTAGCTTTGTTGTAAACGAAGCCGATCGTCTGCCACAGTTAAATTCTGTGACTATTCCGCAAGGCGTTGATGATGCAGCGGTTCGTAGCCAGCTACTGAACGACTTTAATCTGGAGATCGGTGCAGGCCTTGGCGCACTTGCCGGTAAGGTATGGCGCATTGGCCTGATGGGCCATAGCAGCCGCGCTGAAAACATATTGCTTTGCCTGAGCGCACTGGAAGCCGTACTCGGCGACAAGGTTAATCAGGGCGTGGCTATTTCAGCTGCGCAATCCGTGTTTAGCAAATAAGTTCGTTATTGTAACTTCACTTGCATACAAACCGTACTGATCTAAATAAAGGCACAACCGCAAAAGCAGTTGTGCCTTTTTCTTTACGCCAACCCGCCGTATAATTTTCACATGCAAACTTACCTAGTCGGCGGTGCCGTCCGCGATCAGCTCCTGAACTACCCGGTAAAAGAAAAAGACTGGGTTGTCGTAGGTGCAACGGTTGAAGAAATGCTAGAGCAGGGATTCCAGCAAGTTGGCAGCGACTTTCCTGTTTTTCTCCACCCCACAACTAAAGACGAACATGCACTGGCCCGCACCGAACGCAATACAGCACCCGGTTATAAGGGGTTTGAAGTTCATGCGTCAGCCGATGTCACTCTGGAAGAAGATCTACTGCGTCGCGACCTGACGATTAACGCCATGGCTCAGGATGCTAACGGCAACATTATTGATCCATATAATGGCCAGGCTGATTTAAATAAAAAATTACTCCGCCATGTGTCTCCGGCCTTCAGTGAAGACCCGGTACGCATTTTACGGGTTGCACGTTTTGCTGCACGCTATGCACATCTTGGTTTCAGCGTTGCTGAAGAAACTAATACGCTAATGCAGCATATGGTTGTAAATGGTGAAGCCAATGCACTGGTTGCAGAACGCGTATGGCAGGAATTTTATAAAGCCCTGGGCGAAAGAAACCCCGAAGTGTTTATTGAAGCATTAAAGGACTGCGGCGCACTAAAAGTTATCTTCCCGGAAATTGATGCACTGTTTGGGGTACCTCAGCCCATTGAGCATCACCCGGAAATCGATACCGGTATACATACTTTAATGGTACTGCAACAGGCAACACGCTTAACCGAAGACCGCGCCACCCGTTTTGCTGCTTTGTGTCATGACTTTGGTAAGGCGCTGACCGCGAAAGAAAACTGGCCCAGCCATCATGGCCATGAAGCAAAAGGTGTTAAACCGATTCAGAAAATGTGCAAGCGTCTACGCATCCCGAAAGAATTTAAAGAACTGGCAGTGATCACCGCAGAATTTCATTTGCATGTGCACCGTGCCTTTGAACTAAAACACAGTACATTATTACGCACCATTGAAAAACTGGATGGTATTAGAAAACCGGA
>AZIC01001504.1_pt1 | contig 21455 bp, 17 predicted proteins | sample 359061 | NCBI WGS metagenome assembly AZIC01 (sample SAMN02429709, study PRJNA222657) | marine sediment metagenome | biome: Sediment sample; isolation source: sample MGS-MES from oil contaminated site at the harbour of Messina (Sicily... | place: Italy: Messine | collected 2011-04-30 | depth 1 m m
ACCGTATTCATGACGGTCAACTCGGTAAGATCGTGACCCTGCAGACCAACTACAATATCAATGGCCTCTGGTCACATCCCCGCAAGCCTGAATGGAGTGAGATGGAATGGCAGCTGCGCAACTGGTACTACTTCAGTTGGCTCTCGGGGGGACAACTGGTGGAGCAGCACGTGCATGGGCTCGACCTGATGTCCTGGGTCATGCAGAATGAATATCCCGTTCAATGTTTCGGGCTGGGCGGTCGGCAGTCGCGTACCGATCCGCTGTACGGCCACATCTTTGATCATCATGCCATTTGTTATGAATACAGCAGCGGACAACGTTGCTTTGCCTTCTGTCGCCAGCAGGATGGCACCGACATCGATACGTCTCAACTGGTGTTCGGCGAAAAGGGAACCGCCGATTTGAATCGGAATACGCTCAGCGGTGCGGAAACCTGGCGGTACAGCCGGGCCCGCGGTCGCAACAGAAATGGAGTACGGGATCTGCCCTACGTGCAGGAACACGCGGCCCTGTTTAACAGTATTCGTACTAAGACACCCCTCTGCAATGGTGAGTACGCAGCGAAAAGTTCGCTGATGGCCATCATGGGGCGCATGGCCTCATACACGGGAAAAAATGTGACCTGGGACGAAGCCTGGAATTCTAAAGAAGACCTGACGCCCCCGGAATACACGTTCGGCCCGTTGAGCGTTGCCCCCGTGGCCCAGCCCGGCAAGACCCGGTTTTATTAACGGAACGGCCAAATATCGGTTATTTCTCCGTGATGTTTCTTTCTGCTTTCCGCCTGAGTCTCCAGTGAACCGTTTTTCTCGAAAACCGTTACTGGAGCGGCACATTGATGATATCCCACTTTTCTAAGACGCGGACCGTGATCTACTGGGGCGTGCTGCTGTACTCGGTTCTGTTTTTGCCCTGTTGTTATTGGCAAATTGCGTCTTACACAGGCGGATGCATGGATGGGAATTTACTCGGCCTCCTCATTTTCTGTTATTTTGCCACGCTCTTCATTTCGGCGGTGGGACTCATTGATACGATCGCGCTGGTTTCCCGCAGTGCCTGGGATCGGATTTCTCCCTCGTTTTTCTTTCGCGCTTTTCCGATCAATTTCGGTCTACTGGTAATCATGTGGTTTTTGATGAAGGTGTGCCTGCTTTGACAGTTAAGCAGATTGAATGCATAGATTGATTGATGAACCATTGCAGCAACAGTAAAGGATACCGATGAAACTTGTCAAAGCGATGCCGACGTTTACGCGGTGGTATCAGACGGGAGCCCACTTGTCTCTGAAGGGCTGTCAGCGTCTGGCAACCATCCCCCGGATGCCTTATCTCGTTTTTCTGATGGCAGCAGTCATCGCAACAACAATTCTACCAATGTTTTTTTCGTTACTGCTGGCAGGGCCTGTGTTCATTATGATCTCCACCCCCATTTGCCTGCCCGTAGTGGCAGGGAACCTGGCGCTGCTGTTCTGGAGCAGGAAACAGACTTTGGTTCGACCCTCGTTATTGTTGCGCTTACTCATCCTGGCGCTGGTGATGGAAGGCTTCTTTCTGATCTTCCGCTATCGAAATCCTCCGCTAAATTCAGGGTATGCATCAACGGAGGCATTGATATTCGTGTGGCTGTATGGTGGTCAGTGTATCTTGCTGCTGATTCTCGAGCCGGGGCTGCGCTGGTGGCAGCGTCGGCGACTGGGAGACAAGACCGAGTCCTTCTTTAGCCATCCTCTGTCTTGAGTTTTTCCTGCAACTGTTGTACGTCCTGTTCCAGTTTGCGGATGCGCTGGTTGTTCTTGAGGTAACAATTCTGTCAGGCTACCCAGACGGTATTGACTGAGCGAACCCTGTCTCGTTATAAAATGTCATAGAAAAAATGAAATGAAAAATCGTTGAGAAGCGATGCAGGACTTCTTTAAGAAAGTAGCTATGAATCAAATTCAGAACCCGTTACAGGACCACCCGTATTATTTAATCATTGATCTGGAAGCGACCTGTTGCGATCAGCGTTCGTTGCCCCGCAATCAGATGGAGATCATTGAGATTGGCGCCGTCATGGTGGCGCGGAAGGGGTTGGCGGTGGTCGATGAATTCCAGACGTTTATCCAGCCGGTCAGAAATCCGCAGCTGACGGCATTTTGCAGGGAACTGACATCCATTCGACAGGCAGACGTTGATCAGGCGCCGCAGTTTCCTGCTGCTTTGGAATCGCTGCAGGCCTGGCTCACGCCCTTTGAAGACTATCTGTTCTGTTCATGGGGCGATTACGATAAATCTCAGTTTGTACAAGACTGCCATTACCATCGACGGGCCTACCCGTTTCCTGATGCTCATCTCAATCTCAAAAAACAGTTTTCCATCACACAGGGTTACAAAAAGCGATTTGGCATGGCGGGTGCTTTGCAGAAAGCAGGAATCCCACTGCAGGGCACCCATCATCGCGGTATCGACGATGCCCGGAACATGGCGCAGTTGATGCCCTGGATTGTCGGTGGTAGATCATAGCGGCAGGTCATAAATGTGGTTTTTTAGAAAAAACTCTATTAATAAATACACACTCTATTAATAAATACACAAATGACGTAAGAAACAGGATCATGCTAAACGCTGTGATTCCGTCACGATTGCCAGCAAGAACGCTGTAGTGATGGCGGCTCCTTCTCCGTTAGAGAGGGAGACGAAACCTGGATTCAAAAGCTACAGCGATCCCAATTCAGTTGAAAACAGTTTGAAGTTCAGGCATTGTTTGCGTTTAGGCGAATCCTGGCATATAATATCTGTTCACAGGTTCTGGACAAAACTACCGGTAGAATAGCCGATTCTTAATTGACTTCCACTCTCTCAGTAGAGAAAATATAAGTAGATTCAGGGCCTTTCGTTAACAAACACAAAAACCGATCCCGTCATCAATGCATCAGGCTGGGGTAGCGACATTCACATTCAGGGAGTTATCGATGCGCAACTTCGTACCAGATTCCAAGCACTCATCCCGTCGTGGATTTACTCTGATTGAGCTCCTGGTGGTGATGGCGATTATCGCGCTGCTGGCGGCTATGCTGCTGCCTGCCATTCAGCGGGCACGGGAAAGTGCCCGGCGGACTCAGTGTATCAATAACCTGAAACAGATCAGTCTGGCCGCGCATAACTATGCCAACTCGTTTCGTTGTTTCCCCTCTGGCTGGCTTGAAGCGCTACCACTGGACGAAGATGGTGAGCCAACAGATGGTCCACAAAATGCGAATGTTGCTTTCAGCGAAGATGTCATGATTCCCGTTTATGGCAACAGCGGCGCGAATCAGTTCCGGCTGGTGGAATGGGAACTCTCTCCCTGGTGGGGCTGGCAGTCTTTGATCCTGGGTGAAATGAATCAGGGAAACGTAAATGTCAACTATGATATCTCCAAGTTCTCACTAGACAGTAAGACCGCCAGTGCGACTAACATTGAAAGTTATGTCTGCCCATCTGCAGCATTGCCTTCCAATCGTCCCCGTAACCTGGGTTATTCGAACTATCGTGGAGTGGGGGGATACCTCGAAGGATTCTCAATTCTGGCTCCTTACAGTTCCAATTACAAGGGGGGCGTATTCGGCCCGAATAGTGGGACCAAGTTCCGGGATATTTCAGACGGTGAATCCAATACCCTGCTGTTTGGTGAATCAACCTTCGGTTTCTGGGCAGACAGTCACAGTTCCCTGGGAGGTACAGTGACCAGTTCCAACGGAACTCCTTACTTTAATGGTCGGAACTTTGATGGGGCGCCATATCAGGTAGAGCCAGGCGCACCCTATCACATGACCTTCGGTTCCTGGCATGATGATGTGATTCACTTTGCCCTCGCCGATGGTTCGGCGAAGTCTATGGCAAAAAACATTGATGCGAATCTGTTCCGCCAGTTGTGTGTGCGGAATGACGGCGAACGTATGAATGCAGAATGGTAATCGTTTCCGCGTCAGGCACGTTCCACGGGGAAGGCAATCACTTCCTGAAGAGTCTGCTTCCCTAAAGCGAGCATCATCAATCGATCCAGGCCCAGCGCCGTACCTGCACACGCAGGTAAACCTGCTTCCATTGCCTGCAGGAGATAGCTTTCTGCAGGTAGCGCGGGGCGTTTGTCCTGTTTTCGGCTGGCCGACTGTTGTCTGATCCGCGTGCGCAGTTCTTCTGCGTCCGTCAGTTCATGGTAGCCGTTACAAATCTCAATACCATGCAGATAGAGCTCAAAACGCTCCGCAACCCCTTCTGGTCCGAGATCGTTCCCTTGTCGGATACAGGCCAGAGCTGCTTGCCGGGCAGGGTAATCGTAGAGAAAGACGGCCCCTTTCTCGCGCAACGCCGGTTCGATCAGTTCCACCAGCAGCAGGTTCTGCCAGCTCAGACAGTCGTTGACGTCAAAGTCAGCGGGAACCGGAACCTGATGCTCACGGGCGACCTGCTGAAACTGCTTTGCCGTCGAATGTAATGCAGACAAACCGCCAAATTGTAAAAAAGCGGCTTCGTAACTGAAACGTTCAAAAGGAATCTCTGGTAACGACAGGCGCGCCGACTGGTCGGAAAGGGAACCAGCCAGTTCGTATATCTGACGAACCAGCGCTTCAACAAAGCTCATCTGGTCGTGATGCGTTTCTCCCAGCCGATACCATTCGAGCATTGCGAATTCGGGGTTATGCATAGAGCCCCGTTCTGCCTGTCGGAACGCGTGTGTGATCTGATAAATCTGATCCGCGCCGGCCGTCAGTAACCGCTTCATTGCGAATTCCGGCGAGGTCTGCAGGTAGCGAGTTTCCCCGGCAGTAGCATCCCCCTCAGTCGCGTGCCATTCCGTCACAAACGGATCGATATAGGCGTCGACTACGGTATCGCGGGAGAGCAGGGGAGTTTCGACTTCCCAGTATCCCCGAGATTCAAAAAAGGTACGGATTTCGCGCAGCAGCTGACTGCGATGCTGCAGCGTTTCAATGCTTGCCGTGGGCAGATAGTGGGAGTCAGACTGATTCATTTGTCAGAAGTTGAATGATCTTCGCGGGAAAATAATGTGCGAATGGTTTCGATTCGTTTCCGGTTCACACCCAGATCCGAATGGCCGATACGGGATGCGGAGCGGACCTGGATCACATTCTGACGGGAATCAAACAGAAACTCAACGTCGTCCACAAAACCGAAGACAGAGGAGCGAAATTCGGCCCGCAGATAATCACCATCCTGGGCTACAATCTGACATCCGGGTAATTGTTTGAGCACATCCAGCAGATGCTGGCGGGCCTCAGCAGTCGTATCCGTAAATTGCAGCGGGGCAATCTGATGCAGTTCGCTCTGGTCCTGCGAACAGACACAGTTAGGAGAATCAGGGCAGGGAGCAAGCTTGCCGTCGAGGATACCCGGCTGTGTCGCGGGTTGAGACAGCCAGTTGACGCCCCGAATCAGGAGATAAGCGGCTAACAAAAAAGAGACGCACCAGAAAATCAACATGTTTCTAATACGTCTCCTGTTGGATTGATCAGGCGGATTTGAGTTTATGGTTCTTGATCCAATTCCGAATCGGAAGCCGGTAACTGCCCCGGCTCGTCTGGTTGTAATTTGCGTTCTGGTTTTTTAAACAAATCTTCTTTGAGAGATTGTAACTGTTCCTCCTCGGCTGACAACTGTTCCCACTGCTCTGAGAGTGTATCAACCTCGTCATTCAAGGCATCCAGAGGAAATTTCTCTTGTTTCGGCAGGTTCGCTGCCGGGGCCGTCTGTTCTGTTGCTTCGGGTTGCTCTGACTCATCAGGAAGTTTACATGAGAGTAAACCACGTGCTTCATTCCAGCCTCGCAGGAACTGGGCTGTAGAAGCAATCGTAACAGCCAGCGCCGCCCACTTGAAGATGCCCAGGCTGTTGGAACCCCAGAAAGCTTCTCCGAAGATGATCAAAGAGAACAGGATACAAAGCCCGCTTAATATCCCTTTAAAGACTAAATCAGTCTTCTGGTGTTTCAGCGAATGTCGGGCGATAGCCATGCGGGCAGAATAGTTGGCGACATCCCGGAAGGAATTCATGGCGTTGCGGACGGCATCTTTATCCTGTAGATGAGCGGGGGCCTGATTGAGGGTTGCCAGCTTTTCTTCCATGGAAATGCTGGAATTCAATAAGCCTGTTGCTGATGCATTGTCTGGATGCGGTTGTGAAGTTGAGCCGGCCTGCTTTGCCGGGTTTTGGCTGGTATTGCCAGTCTTTGCTGCATTCGAAGATCCCGATTTACCACGAGAGCGTGCCAGCAACTGTTCCATATAGGATGCGATGGATTTGGAATCTTCCGCATCATCCAGATCGCTCTGAGTCGGTGAAATTTCCGGTTGGGACTGCTGTTCAGTAATGGATGAATCTGGTTCGCATTCGGTGGGGGAATCCACTGCAACTGTGTCGTTCTTATCTTTGAACAGATCCAGCAGGCTGGTTGTTTTTAATGGAATCGCCGGTTCGGATTCGAGTACAGATTCAAGTTCAGATTCGGCATAGTCATTAATGAATGACTGCAGCAGAGACCCCGTAGCCTGAGGTTCCGGTTCTGTCTCGGCGGAGAAGCTGTCTTCCTCCTCGCTTGTTTCGTGTAGTGTCTGCAGCTCTGGAGAATGACCAGGCTCGGAAAGACTGTCAGGCGAGGTCAAACCGACTTCGGCAAGCAGGCTCTCCTTTTCGGCGAGTTGCTGCTCACGAATCTCTAAAATTCGTTCCCGGTCATCCAGTTCTCCCCGGTCCTTTTCAAATTGAATCTGATTGGATTTCAGGTGTTCCCTCTGGCGTGCGATTTCTTCACGATCAATGTTGAGCTGGTCATGATCCAGTGCCAGTTTTTCTTTTTCAAGTGCCAGCTCTTCCAGAGTGGTCTGCTCAGCAGCGGTTTGCTCAACAGTGTCTTCTGGCTGTTGCGTAAGCAGCTCTTCTTCCCGGTTTGATAATTGTACTTCCCGTTGTTTCAATTCTGACTGTAACTCTGCGAGTTCGGTTCGTAGCTGTTCTAATTCTTCCTGTTGCCGTTGCAGTTCCGCCTGCTCGACAGCAATGGATTCGTTAGCCTCTTTAGACGATTCATTTTGAGCCGTCTGTGTCTGCAGTTCTGCCTGAAGCTCGGCGACATCCTGTTCCCTGGTTGTCAGCGCTGCTTCACGTTCCTTAAATTCCTGCTCGCGTGCTGCGACTTCTTCCTGCTGCCGTTCACAGGCGGCACGTTCCTGCTCAAGTTCTGACTTTTGTTTTGAGAAATCGGTACGCTCTGTTTCCAGTTGCTCGCGCGCCTGTTCGAAATCTGCCAGAGATTCCTGGAACGCTGCCTGCTCCTGGTCCCACTCCTGTTTCTGTTCCGCAAGCGTGTCCTGTAATGATTTCAGTTCGTCCTGTTGTTTTGAGAACTGGATTTCCCGCTCTGCTAAGGACTGCTGTTCTTTCTGCAGTTTCTCCTGCTGATCCTGCAATTCTGACTGATCTGTTTTCAACTGTTCCTGATCAGCAGCCAGCTGGGTCTGGTCACTTTCAAGCTGTTCCCGTTCCTGGTTCTGTTTCTTGAGTAACTCCTCCTGGGATGCATTTGCGGAGTTCAGGCTGTCTGTTGAAATGCTGAGTTCGGTCTGTTTTGATTCCAGCTGTGTTTCCTGTTCAGCCAGCAGTTGTTCCCGTTTTTCCAGATCCTGCTTTTGAAGGTCAAGTTCAGCCTGAAACTGTTCCAGATTAGCCTGTTGTTCATTCAGCTGCAGTCGAGATGATTCCAGTTCATTCTGTTCCTGTTCCAGATCCTGACGTGCGTTATCCCATTCGGTTTGGGCTTTCTCGAAGAGATATTTCTGTTCATCAAGCTGGGTGGTCTGCTGATTCAGTTCTTCACGTTCGTCTTGCAGTTTCTGCTGTTCTGTTTCCAGGTCGGTGCTGCGAGAAGTCAGTTCGGACTCTAACTGATCCAGGCGTTCCTGTTGTTCTGAAATGCTGTTCTGTCGCTCGGAAATCTCTGCTTCCAGTTCTGTCAGAGCCTGGTTCTTCTGCTCTATTTCCGCCTGGAGTGCCTGGGTTTCTGCCTGTTGTTCGGTCAGTGATTTTTGCTGGCTCTGGAGTTCAGTCTGCTGATCTTCCAACTGCTGCTGAGTTTCTGACAGTTGCTCCAGATCGTGCTGGAGCTGTTGTTGCTGTTGTTCCAGTTCTGTCTGCTGTTCGCGTTGAGCCGCCAGCGTCTGTTGCTCGGATTCGAGAGACTGTTGCTGGTTTTTCAACTCCTGGTCCAGAGTCTGCAGCCTCTGCTGCTCTGTCTCCAGACTGAGTTCCTGTTCTAAGAGTCGATTCCGTTCTTCCAGTAACTGGTGTTCGAGTTCGATACAGGCCTGTTCAACCTGTTTTGTAGACTGGCTCTGCTGTTCCTGCTGCTGGAACGCTGCTTCCAGATGTGCCTGCTCCGTTTCCAGATCTGCCTGGGAAGTACACAGTGCTGTTTCCAGGTCCAGCCAGGCATGGGTCAGCAGTTGTGATTCTTCAGTCAGTGCGCTCTGTTTTGATAAGAGTTCATTTTCAAAGCGGGCCAGTTGCTGGTGCCTCTGGGCTACCTGTTCCTGGCGTGAAAGCAGTTGTTCCTGCTCCTGTGTGATCTCTCCTTTGAGCAGGTCAAGCTGTTGCAGTTTTTGATCCAGTTCCAGAATGGACTCGTCGAAAGACCGTGATGAGGCATCAAATTGAGGCTGCGGCGGATTCTGCGCTGTCTGCTCTCTCTCTTTTAACAGCTGCTGTTGCAGTTGTGCCAGTTCGGCTTCCTGCAGCTGCATCTCCTTCTGCAACTCCAGCTGTTCTGTTTCAATCTGTTTGATCAGTTTCTGTCGTTCCTGGAGTGCGCTCTGAAAGCGAGCAATTTCCTGCAGTTCTGCAGGGATTTCAATCTGTTCGTCGGTGGTGGAACTGGATGCGGGCTGCTGTTCTGGAGTTTTTTCAAAAGCAGCGACCTGTTCAACAGACTCCACCAGGTATTCAATCGGGCCGATAAAAAATTTCGTTCCAGTCGTCAGTCTGAGCTGGCGCACAGGTCGGTCATTAGACCAGATGCGGGGATCGATGGCCTTCAGAATCACATCAAATTGATCCACGATAATCCGGCAATGTTCTTCGGCAATGCCGGGGACCTGGATCTGGATCGGGCAGGTAGAAGCCGAGCCCACGATGTATTCCCCTGCGGTCAAATTGAGCGGAGGCAGGGGATGCGTCAAAGGGTGCAGCGAAACCTGGAGAGAGGACTCGCCGGTGTTCTGAATGGTTTCAGCATGCGGGGATGATGTTGTTAACATCCTGATACTCCAAAAAATCGCGTAAATAGATTTTTGAATTGAGGTGGACAGCGTCCGTACTGACCAAAAATAAGTGAGATCAATATTGATGATTCAAAAAAGAAACAGAGTTTTTCTACTGGCATATACCTTGGAAAACCGGGTCAGTCAAACTTTGAGTTCTGTCCGGGAGGAGGGATTACTCTGAAATAGAAGTGTCGGGTAACTGGACACGAAAATACTGATTGTAGCGGTCTCAATTATGTTGTGATTTTTGAAAAATGGATGAAATTAAGACAATATTACTCATCTATTGTCTCTGCACTGGAGACACCTGTGACAACCGCAGCCGGGATGCCTATAATAGGGGGAGTCAATTTCCATTCTCAAATCAGGGTAAATTCGCTTCGGGCAATGCCTTACATTATGTAAAACGGTATCGTTTTTATGGCTGACTGGCTGAAAATTCCTTCGAAAAACAAACGTCGCGAGGAGGATATTCCCGAGCCATACGAAATCGTTTGTGTCTGTGGGGTCAGCCTGTCAGGGTATCGGCGTAAAGGCCCTTATCGACACGCCTGTCAGCAATGCACTGAAGCATATTTCATCCTCCCGCGGAACACCTATCCTGCCCCCAAAGCCCGCAAAAAAAAGAAGCAGCTTCCCAAGCAGCAACAGCTTTCCGATTTCATATTGAATTCTGCATTCGTGACTCGGTTTCGAGAGCGGCTGAAAGAGAAGCAGGAGACGCGGAAACCTGCGGACAAACAAACGGCGGCAGAGACAAAACCGGAAATCTCTCCGTTTGAACTACCTGCGCCCCGTACCCGTTTGATTACCCCTTTCCGGGGAATCCTGGCGGGAATCATGCTGATTGTGGGGCTGACTGGATATGGCATTCTACAGAGCCGTAAGATGGAGCAGGCCAGTGAAACGCTCAAAGCGGCCACTCAGACCGGGAATGAAATGCTGGAACAGGAAGATCTGATCGCTGCCAACGACGCTTACCAGGAAGCATTCCAGGCGTTAGCCGTTCTGGACCGTGATGATCCTGCTGCCAATGAAATCCGCCAGACATCACGCGAACTGCTGGCAATGAATACTCAGGCGGTTTCACCTCTGTTTGAAATGGCCGAAGAAGCTGTCGTGCAAATCAAACAGTCGGGATTCGACAGCTGGAAAACTCTGTTTGACGTGCGTTATGCAGATACCTGGATGATCTTTGAAGCGACGCTTCAGCCCGTGGAGACGCAAGAGGAAACAGAGCATTCCCGGTATCGACTGAACCTGCCCGTGCTGCTGGATGAATACACTCTGTATCTGGAACTGGCTTCACCCACGTTTGAAAAATATCTGGAAACATACCAGGGGCAACCCGTCATTTTTGCGGCTCAAATTGCCGGCTTTCAGCAGGATGCCAGTCGTCCCGATACCGGCATTATCGAGCTGAATGGCCAAACCGCTTTTCTCTGGTCGCATCTGAACCTATACAAACTGCTGGGCATTGAGTTCGATGAGTTTCAAAATCGCGAGCAGATCGAAAAAATCCTGAATCAACAAACCCGCTATCTGGGGCTGACAGAATGAGGAAAACAGAAAAATACCTGCGCTGCTTAATCCTGTTGCTGGCTCTGCTTGGCGTTCAGGCCACTTCCCGGGCCGCGGACCGCAGCATTCAGTATTTTGTCAGCCAGCGCGAAAAATGGGATAAGCTGATTGGAGTTCCGCAGACACTGGAAGGGCGAATTTCCACCTTCAATTCACTTTCCCTCCGATTTCGTAACTGCCCGATCCCCTTTTATTATGCCGGCAAGATTCCTAAGCTGGATAACTCCGTCCAAAATGTAGAAGTCACGGGACAACTGGCACGGGAAAATGGTCGCATCCTGTTTAAGATTACCAGCCTGGAAAAAATGCCGGATGACCTGGAGTATTTCGTCACCGAAGAATCCAAAATCGATCTGACCAATCCCCGTGAATGGTATGCCCTGGGAGACTGGGCCAGTAATCGGGGTGAATTTTATAACGATGACGAACTGAAAAAAAAGGCAGAGGAGGCTTACCGCAAGGGAATCAAAGCGGATTACAGCCATCTCATCGTCAAGCAACCGGAAACCCTGCTCAAACTCGCCGACCGTGTGCGGGAATACAAGCTGTCCTCGCAACTCGCGCGGACACTGCAGCATGAGGCGCTGATGCTTGAATGGGAGCAGTTACAGAAACAGACCAAAGCGGATGAGAAACCCTTGCTCAGTCAGTTGCTGAAATTCTTCCCGACTGCGAAAACGCCTCAAGACAAAGATAATCCTCTGGAACGCCAACAGTATCTGAAAAATCAGAACGAAGTATTTCAGAAGTCGGACGAGGCAAAACAAAATCGCTTAATACGCTGGTTTTATGCTGAGATCATACGCGACAGCATTTTGAAGAACCTGGAAAAAGGGGGGAGCAACGGTTTTGAAATTGCAGCTCGCATCGCCAAAGAACTTCCCGAACGGACCGATCTGGTTCAGAAATATCAGAGTCTGCAGCTCGAGTTCGATTTTAATCGCGTCGACGAATTACCACGTCAGTATGTGCTTGATCTGTCACAGGAATTTCAAAGGCGGGGAAAAAAAGACAAGGCTCAGCAGACGCTGGTGAACTGGATTGAATCCCGCCGTAAAAAGCTGGACCCGAACGATGCAGACGGTCGTGTGCGGCTGGCCCGCGATCTGATGGAACTGACCGACGATAAAGAGGCCGCATCCAAGGTGCTGTTGCGCGCCTGGGAGTTAAATCCCAAATCGACAGAAGCCTCCCTCCTGCTGGGAAGACTGGGTTTCATGTTGCAGAATGATCAGTGGCTCAATCCGGAAGAAGTCAAAGAGTTTCGGGATGACCCCATTCGCAGAGCGATTCGAAACGGGACTGTGGTGGCAGGGATGAATCGGAATCAGGTCAAAAAAGTACTGGGGGCACCCACCCAGATCGGCCGCAGTATCTCGGGGGGGAAAATGAACGAACTCTGGATTTACGGGGAAGCCAGCAGTCAGTCACTGGTGATTCAACTCTCGCGCAAACGCCGTTCTGATGAATTGACGGTCGTCCGCATCAAAAATGCACAGATGTCCGCAGCCCCACTGCCGGAAGCAGTGGATACGGTTGAATAGCGGTCGGTACGAGCATCGAAGTTCTGACACTGAAATGAAATTCAGTTCATATTCAGCAGTTTGAATCAATCAACATTGTCAGAATTCCTGTCAGCCACTATGGTTTAGCTCGATTTCATCTTGAGTGATCATACTCAAATCAGTGAGTAGCTTCCCCGGGCGCTGCTCCAGCTTTTTTGCCCTTTGCAAGGATTGTAAGCGGTGTCTGAAACGGAATTGAAGACGGAAGAGTTACCTCCCCTGTATCAGGATTCTTCATTCTGGGGTATGACGGTCACTCAGTTCTGGGGGGCCTTCAACGACAATCTGTATAAGCAACTGGTGTTACTGTTTTGTGCGCAGCAGGCGTTGCAGACACAAACTGATGATCAGCAAGGCACAGCGCTTGCCGTATTTGCTCTGCCGTTCGTGTTCTTCTCCGGACTGGGGGGCTGGTATGCGGACCGTCATACCAAGCGGACGATTGTCATTGCCTGTAAAATCGCAGAAATCATTATTGCTATGCTGGCGATGGCCGCTTTTTTCTCAGGATCTTTATTGCCGCTGCTGATTGTACTGGGATTACTCAGCACGCAAAGCGCGATGTTCGGCCCCGCGAAGTATGGGATTCTCCCCGAAATGCTTCGCGACGATGACCTGCCTCAGGCCAACGGCATCATTCAGATGACGACTTTCATCGCCATTATTTTCGGAATGGCGTCGGCGGGATTCGTCAAACAGGCATTTCCCGATCAGCTCTGGAAGACCAGTTATTTCTGCATCGGCATTGCCGTGATCGGGACCATCGCGTCTCTGTGGGTTCGTCGAACTCCCGTGGCCCATCCCGGGCTGCCTTTCAGCCGCTCGACGCTGGGCATCGATGCCGAAACCCGCGGGCTGCTGCGAGACGATCGTCGGCTGTTATCGGTACTCCTGATTTCTTCCGTGTTCTGGTTCGTGGGAGGCATTGTTCAGCCGCTGGTGAACATTTTTGGTATTGGTCAACTGCACATCAACGAAAGCCGTACGAGCCTGATGGCCGCCTGCATGGGCGTGGGGATTTCAATCGGCTGTATTATCGCAGGCCGTGCGTCGCGGAAGCGTGTGAACTTCAAGCTGGTGACAATCGGTGCCTGGGGACTGGTATTCTGCCTGGCGGCGATGGCGGGCTTTGGCTGGTGGGCAACTCCGGAAACAGGCAAAGCTCTGCAGCAGACCGAGGGGTCTCTCTGGGCATCGTTTATCCCGCTCAGTACAACCGAGTGGCTGGCGCGGGGAGTGCTCACGTTACTGGGGTTCTTCGCTGGTCTGTTTGTCGTCCCGCTACAGGTAGAACTGCAGACACGCCCCCCCAAATCGCTGAAAGGGCGGATGATTGGTGCGATGAATCTGATTAACTGGATTGGCATCGTACTCTCCGCGTTGTTTTTTGGCATCTTTACCTGGGGCTTCAGTGCCCTCAACTGGCCGATGAGTAATGTCTTTCTGTTCCTGGCAGCAGTCATCCTGCCTATCGCTATCCTCTATCATCCGAAAGATGAGATATTATCTCACGATCGCCCCTGAAGTTTTCAAACTTTCGCTTGACCGTTCGTCTGCATGGTTCAGAATTAAGAGAGAGCGACTCTTACTGTTTTTAAGACTGGACTGTGATGACGAGAGAATTTGAGTTTAACCCCGCTAATGTCAACACAATCCTTTCTCAAACCTGGCGGTATCTGCAGGCTGCCGTGGAAACGGAAACTCATCCCTGGCGACTGGGAACCCTGGCAACGGTCTCTGAGGAGCGGCCCCGCGCCCGCACTGTAGTGTTGCGAAACTTTCTGCCGGAACAACGCGAGCTGATCTGCTATACCGATCTACGATCCGATAAGATCAGTGAACTCAAACAGACTCCCTGGATGGAATGGGTGGCCTACGATTCCATTACCCGCGTGCAGATTCGTCTGCGTGGGTCAGCGACTGTTCATGCCAACGATGACGTCTCAGCAGTACATTGGGAGAACAGTAGTCCCGAACATCGCCGCGGCTATATTACGGTCGCTGCTCCGGGTATCAGAACTGAGGCCCCCGAACCAAATCTGCCCGACTATCTGTTTGACCGTCTGCCTAATGATGAAGAAGCGCAATTGGGCTATCAGAACTTTGCGGTTATTGTCTGCCGCATTGAGCATCTCGACTGGCTGCAACTTCGCAGAAACGGTCATCTGGCAGCTCAGTTCCTCTGGACTGACAAGTGGGAAGGCCACTGGAAATTTGCCTGAGAGTCTGCTCAAATAGAAGTTCTGTTTTGAGTGTATCGATTCTCTTTCAGGAAAATTTCTCATGTCCTGGCAACGCTGGATATCAATCGGCCTGGTTCTGGGGCTGTTACTGTTGGCGTTCGGCTTGATTATGCCGGCTGTCTTCCAGGCCCGTGAACAGGCACGCCGCAATTCTGCCAAAAATAATTTGAAACAGATTGGCCTGGCGATTTTCAATTATCACGACACGCATCACTGCCTGCCGCCCGGTGGAACCATCCGCGAGGACGACGCCGCGATGCAGGGGTGGATCGCGATGCTTATGCCATTTCTCGATGCGAGCCCGTATTACAGCTGGCTGGATTTTAACGAGTCCTGGCAGAGTACTGCGAACCGGTATGTATTCGATCAGCGGTTATCCGCTGTTTTAGTACCCGGCGTCGAACAGCAATATACTGATTCCGGTTTTGGGCTGACGCAGATCATGGGAAATCCGAATCTGCTGCATCGCAATAGTGACGTGACTTTCGAGGAAATGACAAACGGTACGTCGTTTACCTGGCTCGCTGGGGAAGTGACCGGTGATTTTCAACCCTGGAGTTACCCGTTCAACTGGCGACCGTTGGGCACAAAGCTCTGCCAGGGACCAGCCAGCTATGGTCGCCCCGATTGGGGAGGCGGACATCTGCTGTTTGCCGGCGGGAGTGTCAAATTTTTCACGGATGCGACATCATCTCGAATGCTGCAGCGCTACGACGCGGCACCCCCCGTCGCGACAAAAACTGAGACAGTCGTGCCAAAAAAAGTTTTTCAGTCAGGAGATTATCACTGGGACCGCATTGATCTGCAGTACGATCCTCAATGGAAGTATCAATATTTTGTGTCCGTCTTAAGTGGCTCTGCTAAAACATTGTTCAAGATCAACGTGTATCGACAGATTTTATTGACCGAGGAAGAGCAGCAGCATCCAAAACTCTATCTGAAAGGTCCGCAGTTTCTGCTGGAAATCGATTCTACTACAGACATCGCGACTGCATTGCAGGCGACAACCCTCGCCCATGCGACATCCGCGGAACAACTGGAAGCGAATGTGAAAACGCTGCAGGCACTGCAAAAACAGTTGCAGAAATAAGCTCAGCCCGACAGGGGGATTGTTTCTCTCTTCATTCAGGCACTATGATGGTTATTGAGAGAAGTGTGAAAACTTCAATGGTCCCCGAGTGTCGAAACGAGAGGATCTGAAAACATGACCAGACAACGTTGGTTGGAACTGGGAGTTGTTGCCGGCATCATAATACTGTTACTTGCCCTGCTGCTGCCGGCGGTGCATCGCGCTCGCGAAGAGGCTCGCAGGTCGTCATCAAAGAACAACCTGAAGCAGATCGGCCTGGCGTTGCACAATTATCATGAAACGCATCAATGCTTCCCCCCCGGAGGAACTATCCGAGAGGATGGTTTAGCCATGCATGGCTGGATGATCATGATTATGCCCTTTCTTGATGCCAGTCCTTATTACAATATGGTTGATTTTTCTCTACCCTGGAGCAGTCCGGAGAATTTTCCAGTCTGCGAACAGCCGATACCCGTTTATCAGATTCCCGAAACGCATATGGGGCGGACCAGCGCTGGTCATGGTGTGACTTTTTATCTGGGAAATCCGAATCTGCTGCATCGCAACAGTTCAATGAAACTCAAGCAGATCAGAGAAGGGATCACGCATCACTGGCTGGCTGGTGAAGTCGCTGGAAAATATCAGCCGTGGGCTTATCCGTTCAACTGGCGACCGCTGGGAACAAAGCTCTGTGATGGACCGGACAGCTACGGCCACTCCTCCTGGGACGGCGCCCACATCCTGATGGCTGATGGCAGCGTGACTTATTTATCAGATCAGACCTCGCCCAAGATGCTTAAGCAGATGGCTGAGGTACCTCCCGTCGCAACTCGCGTACAGGCCGATATTCCTGACCGCACGTTTAAAATCGGTACTTACTACTGGCAAAGCATTAACCTGGATTCTAATCCCGAGGGAATCAGTCAATATATTGTCAAAGTGCTGCGAAACCCGTCCGGGAGGTCTTTGTCGATGAATGTCTGCTTTAAGGTTATCGTAAGACCCGGAGAAACTCCTGAATATAAGGGAAAGGGAGCAGTGTTTGAGTTTTTGGCACACATCAGCCCGGAGACAGACATCGCCTCCTTGCTCAAATCCACCATACTCGTGGAAGAGACAACCCCACAGCAGATGGAAGCAAATGTGAAACTACTGCAAAGCCTCCAGAAACAGTTGGCACAATAAAGCAGAAGCGGGAGTTCAACCTTCAATCACCATTGCGGGATTACCTTGCAGACCATTAACACGATGGCTTCATCAGGGCTCGAATCGAGCAGTTGCGTCAGTCCTCCTCGGACAATGACTTTGTAGCCGGGTTTGAGGACTTCGACTTCCTGACTGGTGGGCCACAGAAACCCGCAAATGATTTCATGGTTCTGGGAATTCTTAAAGTAGACTGACCAGCCCCCTTCTTCTTTGACTGCTTTTTCGATGACACCTTCAATCTGCAGTTCATTCTTTGGTTCCGAATACAGATCGGCGAGTGTCAGATCTTGCTTGCGGGGTTTATCCAGATTTCGATAACGGTAGATAAACTGCCGCGGGTTGGAGCGATAAGCTTCGACCAGACGATCGGGGGTAAAATGAGGAACATTGCCATACATCTTGGTTGGTTCCAGATCCCCGTCAGGCCACTGGGGCGCGATGAGCATGATCTCATTTAATTCGGGGATCTGATTCTCGGAACGGTCCGTGACATAGTCTCCCAGTACTTTGATTTCCTGTCCCGGTTTTAGATGAGCGAAATCATTTGTAAATTCTGACCAGAGGACAGCGGATGGTTTCTGGTCCGTTCCTAATTCGATGCGACTGTTTTCCAGGTCGAGTTTTTTGACAGTCCCTGACAGATAGATCGACTCTCCTTCGTACTTTTCATCTGTCTGTTGCGCGTCAGTCGACAATGTTTTTGCTAGTTGTTCTGCAGGAATCCATTCCGGTTTTACATCACCTGTCACTTCAATGAACCGGCACTCTTCTAATTCGGGGCCGATCGAAAAGTTTTCCGGGAAGCGTCCCTGGACTATCACTTCCTGACCGATGGTGGCGTTGGCCCAGGGATTGCGGTCCAGTTCGTGCATGTCCAGCTTGACCCGCCCTGATTTTGATCCAGTAGAGAGACCGTCTAAAAACATCAGGCCAGATCCGGAAAGCGTGCGGTGGAACGAATTCACCTTGCCTGTCAGACGCAGCAGTTTGCCAGCATATTTTTTCGTGGTTGCAGGTTTGTCACTCTCGTATTCCCGGGCCAGGGTGGTAGCTGCGAGTGTAAAATCCGGCTCTGCTGCGGATGGTTCAGTGGTAACCTCGTCTGATTCTGTTTGAGAGTCGTCAGACTCCGGGCTTGTTTTGCTTTCTGACTGAGCCACCCCGTCACCTGGGGGATTCGCGTCATTTTCAGAACTGCAACCAGCCAGGCTAACCAGTGCAGTAAATAGCAGGCAAGAGTACAACTTACGGGAGAAAAACAGCATCAGTGAATCCTCTGATATCAAGTCCTGGTACAGAGCAAGAATGCAGGTCAGGAATCACAGTCTTTCAGATTCCTGAACAGACAAGTTGGCATGGGTTATCTTATGATTCTATACAATGTTCAAATGTTTTGTATAGTGGTGGGGAGTCTTGAAGATAATCTAACCACAGTTCGCTCCCTTGAAGTGATAGAAAGTGATCATGGAAGAATCAGATTCGACAGATTCTCATCGGACTCCCGGCGAACAGTGGAGCCAGGCAGGTTCCACTTCCTTGAAACGGACTAAACTGGGATTGAGCTTTGTCTACTTCGGAATAGGACTCGTGGTTTTATCCGCTTTCGGAATAGTCTATTTCATGTTTGCCACAGAAGTGAGGATCACCATCATCAAGATTCTCCAACTGGGAAATCTGGTTGGATACATGTTGCTTTTTATTGGTCCCGTTATTTGTCTGAGCGTACCTGACGAATCGAAGGGCAAAGGCCTGCTGTTTGCGGCTGCACTCTGTCTGAGCACTAATCTGGTTTATTCAGGTACGGAACTCTTAGACCCTGGGTACCTGACGGAGTCCATGATTACATTCTTGAAGCTGGCTGGCGATGTGGGGTTGGTCCTGTTCATTCTGTTTATGAAAAAGCTGGCGATTTATATCAATCATTCAAATCTGATATCAAAGGTAACGCTGCTTTTGTATCTGACAGTTCTGATTCTGGGGGGGGAATGGTTGTTTTCCGTTCTGGAATACTTTTATTTCACGTCTCCTTTTAATCCACTTATCAGCTTGACGGGAATCATGTTCGTGCTGGCGATGTATACCTACGTGGTGGGACTCTTAAAAGAAGCTTTAACGCCCTCGTCTTAAGCGAGGGCTTCAATGTATTAATTTAGCTCCTGGCAACCTTGCTAATAGAGAGGGAGTGGATTACCAACCGGTTCAACGTCTGCTAAGATGTTCTCCTGTCAAATTGGAAAGGTCAGTTGAATTGAGTGAAGTCAGAGATCTGGAAACCATAATGAGAGAATCAGAGGGAGCATCAAATTCAGAGTCGACCTCCGGTGAGCAATGGTTTCGGGATGCCTCGGGGGCGCCGAAGCAGATCAGGCGGGGACTCAATCTGGTGATTTATGGCGGTGTACTCGTCTTTCTCGCGGCGGTCGGTGTGCTGTATTTTCTATTTGGTACAGAGTTACAGTCCCTGTTAATGAACGTCCTGCCTGTAATGGCGTTCTCGGGAAATTTGATCATCTTTGCCGGCACCATTTTATGTCTGTCGATACCGGAACAGGCCGGAGCCCGTAGATTACTGATCGGGGCTGCCATCGGCTTTAGTGCCAAAGTGATTTTTTCTGGCACCATTTTTTTTGATACCGAAGTGCTCGACCTGCCTGTGGCGCTGTTTCTGAAGCTGGCCGGGAATGTTGGTTTCATTCTGTTTGCCCTGGCTCTGCGGAAATTCCTGCTTTATCTCAATCGCCCGGATCAGATGTGGAAAGTGTATTGCCTGCTGGGATCGACGGTGCTGTTTCTAATGGGATCCTGGTGCCTGGAACTGGTGGTGGATCTGGGACTGGTGGAAATCAGATTAATTACCATTTACTCAGTGATGCTGGTGGGATTCTTCCTGTATCCCTGCTTCACATTCGGCCTGAAGAAGATACTACGGTAAATCTGGACACACGCGGGTGAGATTCTTCCGGAGCACTCCTGTTGAGACTGAAAGAGTCTGGCGATCACATTTTTCGCTGAATTGGCCTGGATTCTGGCTCCGGGAATCGAAAATCTGAATTTCTTTACACTGAAACCGGCCAGAGTCGGGGGATCAGCTTGACGCATAAATTCAGGGGCAATATACTCGCGCGATGGACTTGTTTATCTCGTTGTGAGAGAATGAGTTTCGGACTGTTTCATATTTTCTGCGAGAGACTCTGATGAAGAGCGAACATAGACACGAACTGCAAACCAATGACCTGGGCAAACTGGTACATCAGGCAGAACCATATCTCGAAACCTATGGCGTCAAAGCCCTGGTGATCGGCGGGGTACTGCTGGTGCTGGTGATCGGTTATTCTGCCTGGAAAACCAGCCAGACCTCGCAGGAAGCGGAAGCCTGGACCCGACTGGCTGCCGCCAATTCGACCGAAGATTTCGAAAATGTCTATGATGAATTTCCTGGCACGAACGTCGCTGACTGGGCGCTGATCCATGCTGCCGAAAGTCACCTGCAGTCGGGAGTGCGAAATTCCTTTACCGATCGTAGTGCCGGTACTCGTGATTTGAATGATGCCAAAGAACAGTTCCAGAAACTGCTCGACTCCTCTTCCACCAGACCCGAAATTCGGGAACGGGCTCTGTTTGGCCTGGCACGGACCGAAGAGTCGATGTCGAATGGCGACCTGAAAAATGCCACCGAACTTTACAAAAAACTGATTCAGGAATTTCCCGATTCCATCTTCCGGAAACTGGCCGAACAACGTGTGAAACCAGTGGATGGTGAAAAAGTCGCTGCCCTCGACGAGGAAGGCACGAAGAACTTTTACAAATGGTTCCACGAACAGTCACCCAAACCCGGTGATCGTCAGCAACCTGGATTCAATATGCCTCTACCAGGGATGACTCCCGGCGGTGCAGGTGGAGCTGCTAAAGAAGATCTGCCCGGACTTCCGGACCTGCCAGGTCTCCCAAGTCTTCCCGGGCTGCCTGAGCCTTTGACGAACTCACCGCAGACCGACGACAAAAAAACGGACACACCGAAACCAGAGGCTCCTGTGAAGGAAGCACCTGCCAAAGCAGAACCCAAGTCTGCTGACAAGCCGGCAACTCCCGAAGAGCCCGCCAAGAAAACCGAAGCACCTGCTGAAAAGCCGAGCCCGGAACCAGCGACCGAAAAGAAACCATAATGTCCGACGAACTTTCGTCACCGCCACCAGAACTCTCCAGCGAGCCCATTGAAATTACGGTCGAGGCTCGCGCTCATGGCTGGCGCATCGATCACTATCTGTGTCGCTTGTATCCGAATTACACCCGCGTTCTGTTTCAGACAGCGATTAAGCAGGAGGCCGTGCTGGTCAATGGCCTGCCTGTCAAAGCAGCCCGCCGTATGCGTGTGAATGATCGCGTATCAGTTCGTCTGCCCGAATTGCCTGACAACCGACTGCCTCCCGAAGACATTCCCATCGATATCGTCTACGAAGACGACTGGATTGCTGTCATCAACAAACCTTCGGATATGA
>AZIC01005164.1_pt1 | contig 21368 bp, 16 predicted proteins | sample 359061 | NCBI WGS metagenome assembly AZIC01 (sample SAMN02429709, study PRJNA222657) | marine sediment metagenome | biome: Sediment sample; isolation source: sample MGS-MES from oil contaminated site at the harbour of Messina (Sicily... | place: Italy: Messine | collected 2011-04-30 | depth 1 m m
GCAGGTCTGGCCCGGTCATCTGCAGGACTGCAAAACAGCGGTCCGCTATTTGAGAAAACACGCGAAACAGTATCAGATTGACGCCGACCATATCGGAGCAATTGGAGGATCAGCGGGAGGTCACCTGGTTGCCATGCTGGCCGTGACCGGCGATGACCCCGAACTTGATCCGAAAGGTCCTTATGCCGATTTTTCTACACGTATTCAGGCAGTTGTCCCCATGTATGGCGCTCACGACCTGATTGCCCTGGCAAAATCACGAGACCTGCTGGACTCGTTTACGGAAGAGGAGAAAGAACTCAGCAAACAGGCCTCTGCCGTATCACATCTCACAAAAGACGATCCACCCTTCCTGATTTTACATGGAACAAAGGATACACTCGTTCCCCTGGAACAGTCAAAACGACTTCAGGCTGCTCTTCAGAATGAAAAGATGCCCTCCGAATTGCTGATCATTGAGGGCGCCCCTCACAGTTTCCACCTGCAACCCAGCCAGCAGGATCTCAGACCTGCTGTAATCGGTTTCTTTGATCGCCACCTGAAGCCCTGAGCAACACTATTCCCACTGGAGTTGACACAATCACGGACTCTGTTAAAATAAAACAAAATGTAGCCTTGGCTACATTTAACAGTAATCTTACAGCCATCCGGTTACGGGAGAGAGTATATGCGAAGGCTTCTTGCTTTCAGTCTAATGTGGGTCATACTGGCAGGTTGTCAGTCCGAACAGAATGCGGCTCCAGAAAAATCCTCAGGCCAGAAACAGTTGAACTACCCGATTCCGGTAGCCGCGACGGTCGGCATGGTGGCAGATCTCGTCAAAAATGTAGGACGCGAATATGTGACCGTAACCCAGATTATGGGATCTGGAGTCGACCCTCACATGCATAAAGCCAGCCGTGACGATGTGCAGACCATCATGAATTCGGATATGGTCTTCTATTCCGGCTTGATGCTGGAAGGCAAAATGGCGGACACCCTGATCAAAGTCTCGCGAAGTAAGCCTGTCTTTGCAGTAACAGAATTGATCGATCCGAAATCACTACTGGAACCGGATGATTTTAACGGACATTACGACCCCCACGTCTGGATGGATGTCGCCACCTGGTCCCTCTGCGTGGATGCGGTGAAAGATGCATTGAGTCAATATGACCCCAAACATGCGGATGCCTATCAGAAAAATGCCGACGAATATAAACAGCAACTCGCAACTCTACATGAATATGGATTGAAAACGATCAAATCCATCCCGGAAAACAGTCGCATTTTAATCACCTCACATGATGCCTTTAATTACTTTGGACGGGCGTATGGACTGGAAGTGCTGGGCGTACAAGGGATTTCTACGGAATCAGAGGCTGGCTTGAAACGGATCAATGAACTGGTAGATCTGCTGGTCTCTAAAAATGTCAAAGCGGTTTTTGTAGAGAGCAGTGTTTCTAAAAAGAACATCACGGCATTAATTGATGGTGCCAAAGCGCAAGGCCATGAGATCATTATTGGAGGCGAGCTGTTTTCGGATGCCATGGGTGAAGCAGGCAGTTATGAAGGGAGTTATATGGGAATGCTGGATCATAATTTTACAACCGTCACCCGGGCACTCGGCGGCATGGCTCCGGAAAAAGGACTGCAGGGAAAGCTCGCCCCCTGACTCCACCGGGCCAATCGCTGCCTGAAGTTTTGAAGCGTTCCCACTACCATCATACTTTCAATGAAATAATTGCAATCTTATGAATACCAGCGAGAGCCCTTTATCTGATCTTCAAAACGATACACCAAACGCTGAGATCCCCCTCTCTGTATACGATCTCACAGTGGCATACCACCGTAAACCTGTGATCTGGGATGTCAGCTTTGATATCCCTCCAGGAAAACTGATCGGAATCATTGGACCAAATGGCGCCGGAAAAAGTACTCTGCTCAAAGCCATCATGGACCTGATCCCCAAAGCATCCGGACGGGTTCAGATCTTTGGCAAGTCTTATCAGAAAAATCGTCAACGTGTGGGCTATGTCCCCCAGCGGGAAAGTGTCGACTGGGATTTTCCCGTAGATGCCCTGGATGTGGTGACCATGGGACTTTACAAAGAAATTGGCTGGTGCCTGCCTGTTCGCAAGAAGCACAAAGCTCGCGCCATGGAAGCCCTGGATCGTGTAGGAATCGCCGACTATGCCCGCCGCCAGATCAGCCAGCTGTCAGGCGGACAACAACAGCGAACTTTTCTGGCACGCGCCCTGGTTCAAAACGCAGATCTATACCTGATGGATGAACCATTTGCTGCCGTCGATGCAGCAACAGAAAAAGCAATCATTCAGATTCTTCAGGAAATGAAAGAGTCCGGCAAAACGGCCCTGGTCATTCATCATGACCTGCAGACTGTTCCCGAGTATTTTGATTATGTCATTCTGTTGAACATGCGGGTGATCGATCATGGCTTAACAGCTGATGTTTTCACGCCCGAAAATCTGCAGAAAACCTATGGTGGCAGACTGACCCTGCTCGAAGAAGCGACCGAAACAATGCGACGTCGGGAGCAGTCTTTATGAGGCTGTTTGCTTTGGTGTTTCTTCTGATGAGCCTCTGCCCGCATGCTGCGCTGCTCGCAGCCGACACCCCCGGTTCACAGAAATCCATTACAGACCGCAGCATTTCCATACCTGAATGGAAAGACTGGAAACGCGTTTTCCTTTTAGAAGACTATAATACGCGCATTGTCATTCTGGGGACGACACTGCTGGGAATGTCAGCCGGCATGATCGGCAGTTTTGCCCTGCTCAGAAAACGGGCCCTGATGGGCGATGCACTCAGCCATGCCACTCTGCCTGGCATCGCTCTTGCTTTTATCCTCGCGACCTCACTGGGTATGAATGGAAAAACTCTGCCTGTGCTTCTGTCGGGTGCTGCCATCAGTGGACTACTGGGAATCGCATCCATTCTGTTAATTAGAAACCTCACCCGCTTAAAAGAAGACGCCGCACTGGGTATCGTGCTCAGCGTGTTTTTTGGAGCGGGAGTCGCATTACTGGGAATTGTCCAGCAGATGCAGACGGGACATGCTGCGGGACTGGAATCGTTTATCTATGGTAAGACAGCATCGATGGTTGCCAGTGACGCCTGGCTGATTGGCAGTGCGGGACTGACTTGTATGCTGATTTCAATCTTCCTGTATAAAGAACTCACACTGCTCTGTTTCGACGAAGGATTTGCCCGCTCACGTGGCTTTCCCGTCGTCTTTCTCGACATGATTCTGATGGGGCTGGTTGTCGTCGTCACGATCATCGGTCTGCAGGCAGTCGGATTGATTCTGATGATTTCGCTCCTGGTCATTCCCCCGGCCGCAGCCCGCTTCTGGACAGAGAAGATCTTTTACCTCTCTCTCGTTGCTACAATCCTTGGTGCGCTGAGTGGCATGATTGGTTCCGCCATGAGCGCCATCTTTCCGAATCTTCCGTCCGGTGCAATGATTGTGCTGGTCGCGACCAGCATGTTTCTGGTCAGTATGATTTTCGGCGTTCCCCGGGGGATTCTGATCCGCAAAGTCAGACGCTATCAGTTGAACACCAAAGTGAATCGACAACACCTGCTGCGCAGCATTTATGAATACCTGGAAGCACACAACATGCTGACAGAGAATACCACTACGGGAGACAAGTCCGTCCCCATAGCGACCCTCACTCAGATGCGTAGCTGGTCATTGTCAGCGCTCAATAAGATGATCCGCCGAGCCAGGCAGGATGAATTGATTGAAATATTTCCCGGCGAAAAAGTGCGTTTGACCAGACTCGGTCTGGTTGAAGCCGCGCGCGTCGTTCATGAGCATCGACTGTGGGAACTGTACCTCATTACCTATGCCGACGTAGCATCCAGCAAGGTCGATCGGGATGCCGATGCTATCGAACATGTGCTGGAACCGGAGGTCATTGCTGAACTGGAATCCTTACTGATTCAGCAATCATCTCCAGACATCTTACCAAGCCCCCATACTCTTGAGATCAAGCAGGAGAGCACCGATTCGCCTGACTCTCAATTCCGGAGGCCTGGTTCATGAACATTTTGAGAGAAGCATTGAGCCAGTGGAACTGGTTTCTGGATGGTTGGATTATTGTCGCTGGAATCTTATGCTCTGTTGCGACCGCCCTGCTGGGGAATTTTCTGGTATTGAGAAAAATGAGTATGCTGGGCGATGCGATCACCCATGCAATTTTACCCGGTCTCGCTGCCGCCTTTTTTATCAGTGACAGCCGCAGCAGCTTGCCGATGTTCGTTGGTGCTGTCATCGCAGGTATCTTGACGGCTCTGTTCACAGAGTGGATCAGGGGCTTTGGAAAAGTGGACGAAGGCGCCTCCATGGGAGTGGTCTTCACGTCTCTCTTCGCACTGGGTCTCGTGATGATAGTCCAGGCTGCGGATCATGTTGACCTGGATCCCGGCTGCGTACTCTATGGAGCCATCGAACTGACGCCCCTCGACACGGTCCTGATTGCTGGCTGGGAAATTCCCCGCGTTGTCGCCGTGCTCTCCATTGTCCTGTTGATCAACCTGCTGTTTGTGGTCTGCTTTCTCAAAGAACTCAAACTCAGTTCCTTCGATCCGGCACTGGCGACGACCACCGGATTTAACGCCACACTGATTCATTACACTCTCATGACACTGGTCGCGATCACCGCGGTCGCCAGCTTTGAAACGGTGGGCAATATTCTAGTCGTGGCCATGTTTGTGGTCCCTCCCGCTGCTGCTTACATGCTCACAGATCGGCTGGGGCACATGATCATCCTCAGTGTGATTCTGGCAATCATCGCCGCCATCACGGGACATATCAGCGCGATTACCGTGCCCCACTGGTTTGGGTATGGCAGCACTTCTACCGCGGGGATGATGGCGGTTTCTGCTGGTCTACTGTTCGTAGTAGCTGCCCTGTTTGGTCCCCGGCATGGCATCCTCGTCGTTTTTGTTCGGCGGCAGTTCCTGTCGTGGAAGATTCTCGCAGAAGACATCATTGCGTTGATGTACCGTATTGAAGAACGTGAACCGGACCATAAACCTGATGCCGGTTACCTGCGGGAAATATTGTTCTCCCGTGCCTTACCAACCAGCCTGTCACTCCGCTATCTGGCCAGACGGGGACAGATCACAGGCACAAACGGTTATTATGAACTGACAGAAACAGGTCGCGACCAGGCGCGTCAACTGGTTCGCTCACATCGACTCTGGGAGCACTACCTGGTTGAACACGCGGGCATGTCCACAGAAACGATTCACAGGCAAGCCGAGCGCCTGGAACATTTTACTGATCGCCAGTTACGTGAAAAACTGAATGAGGACACCAACGAGACCGACCAGGACCCGCATGGCAGTCCCATTCCTCCTGAAGAGATTTCTGACTGAGATCTGTCGGGAACGTCTCGATCGATCAATGCTCTGAAGGAACAGTGACTTCCTCTTCTTCGGTCTCTTTTACCGACTCCTGTTCTTCCGCAGGACTCCAGCCACGGTCAACAATCAGCCGTGCGCCACGCCTGAAACTGAGATAGGACCAGGCCCACTGCATCACAACCAGTACGCGGTTTTTAAAACCGGTGAGATAAAAGACGTGCACGACGAGCCAGACAACCCAGGCAAAAAAACCGGCCAGCTTGAGCCGTCCCATTTCTACAATGGCGCGACTCCGGCCAATAGTTGCCATCTGACCTTTGTCCCGAAAACGAAACTTACTGCGTGGCTTGCCTTTGACTTCAGAGCGAATGGTTTTTCCGATAAATCGTCCCTGTTGTAATGCAACCGGAGCAGTTCCCGGCAGAGGGCTGCCAGTCTGATGCGTATAACTGGCCTGATCGCCGGCCACGAAAACATTGGGATATCCTTCCAGACTTAAATCCGGTTCGACCAGAACACGGCCTCGATTATCGACGTGCATGCCTCCCGCTTGCCCGAGCTCAGAAGCCTCGACTCCCGCAGCCCACAACACGGTAGCAGCTCGAATTCGCTCCTCCCCTAATTCCACTCCTTCATCATTGATATTTGTTACCACGGACGAGGTCCAGATCTGTACTCCCAGCTTCTCCAGATCCCGGGCGGCCCGGTTAGACTGCTGCTCGGAAAACATGGGTAAAATGCGTGGCCCTGCTTCCACCAGAATCACACGGGTGTGGCTGGGATTGATCCGGCGAAAATCTCGCGACAGGGTAAAACGACTCATCTCTCCGATGGCACCTGCCAGTTCAACACCGGTGGGACCGCCGCCTACGATCACATACGTGAGATACTTTTTCTGTTCATCGGGGTCGGTAACACGTTCTGCATGCTCAAAGGCAGACAGTACGCGCTTTCGAATTTCCGTCGCCTGCGAGATCGTCTTCAGACCGGGTGCATATTTTTCCCACTCATTATGACCGAAATAACTATGGGTCGCACCGCAGGCCAGTACCAGGTAATCAAACTCGAGCTCTCCGAAATCGAATTTGACTTTTTGTCCGGGAAGATCGATTGATTCTGCTTCCCCAAGTAAAACACTGGTATTGCGATAAGTTGAGAGCAGGCTGCGAATGGGGGTGGCAATATCCGCGGGACTGAGCCCGGCCATCGCCACCTGATAGAGCAGTGGTTGAAACAAATGGTAGTTGTGGCGATCCACCAGAGTGACTTCCACTCCGGCAACTCCCCCCAGTTCCAGTGCCGCGTTCAATCCGGCAAAACCACCGCCGATGATCAGTACCCGTCTGGTGTCGGACTTGCTTCGAGGGTTCTGTAAAGTATTCATTTCACTAATTTTTTAGACAGGACGATCCATTCAATCAGACAGAAGTAAGCGCCCTTATGATGCCGATTAAGAAACCACACTATAACCATTCTAGTCGATTCGTCTACGGACACAAAATATCTTCTTGAAAAATCAAGGTGTTCTGCCCCGAAACAACCAGTAGATGTGAATTTCAGGCGAGAATTTCATGAATCACTTCGCCATGCACATTCGTCAGGCGTCGTTCGATTCCGTTGTGGTACCAGGTAAGACGAGTGTGGTCGATCCCCAGCAAATGGAGAACAGTAGCGTGATAATCGTGCCAGGCAATCGGTTTTTCGACGGATTTCCAGCCAAATTCGTCAGTGGCACCATAACTGATCCCCTGTTTGAGACCGCCGCCTGCCATCCAGACCGAAAAACCATTCATATTATGATCTCTGCCGGTACCTATCTTATCTGAGGCCGATTGAGTAAATGGGGTCCGCCCAAACTCAGTGGAAAATAGAACCAGAGTGTCATCCAGCATGCCCCGCTGCCTCAAGTCCTGGAGTAAACCCGCGACAGGCTGATCAATCCGGGCTGCTTCACGTAGATGATTGCCTTTCACATTTTCATGACCGTCCCAGTTGATGCGCGGCGATCCAAACGGACCTCCGGAAAACAATTGCACAAACCGAACCCCCTGCTCCAGTAAGCGTCGCGCCAGCAGGCAGTTACGGGCGAAAGGCGCTGTCACTTCGGAATCAAAACCGTAGAGAGATTGAGTCGCGGAAGTTTCGGCAGACAAATCAGTCACCCGGGGAACTGCCAGCTGCATTTTCGCTGCCAACTCATGACTGCGAATCCTGGCTTCCAGATCACTGTTCGAGCCCAGACGTTCGAGATGATTCTGGTTGAACTGGTTTAATAATTGCCGACTGGCAGTTTCAGTAGATTTCGAGATTTTTCGCTCTGGGAATAAATCACGAATCGCCGGCCCCTGTGATTGAAAAGGCACTCCCTGATGCAACGCGGGCAAAAAACCATTTGACCAGTTGATCGTTCCCGCAGCGGGATAGCCGCGTACATCAGGCAGAACGACAAATGAAGGCAATTCATCGGTTTCGCATCCCAGCCCGTAAGAAAGCCACGACCCCAGCACCGGAAACCCATTCAAACGAAAACCGGTGTTTTCCTGAAAGGTTGCTGGCGTATGATTGGCGGAATCGGCCTTCATCGACCGTAACAGGGTTAACTCATCCGCCTGGGCCGCGATATGCGGAAACAGATCTGAGATCCAGAGTCCACTCTCCCCGCGCTGACGGAATGCAAAATCATTTTTGCGTAACAGACCGACCTTACCAAAAAAAGTCTCTGGTGTATTCTCGGTAGGCATCGTCTTGCCGTGCAGATCTTTCAGTGCGGGTTTGTAGTCAAACGAATCCAGATGACTCAAGCCTCCGATCAGACAAACATGGACGACTCGTTTGACTCGAGGCGTAAAATGAGTTGCGGGTAAAGCAGACTTGAACGAATCAGCAGATGCAACCGGTTTCTGATGCAACAGCAAATCCATAAGTGCCGTTCCTGCCAGACCAGTTCGCGCCCAGGAAAAGAATTCACGACGTGACATCGAATCGGGACCAGATCCGGATACTGGTTGATCTGTTTTCTGATATAACATTCCACTCTCAATTCACGTATAAAAATTCATTACTGTTGAGTACAACCCGACACAAAGCAGGCAGTCCGTGTTTTTCGGCGAATTCGCAGGAAGTTGACAACTCTGCAGGTTGGGGATGACGCTGATAAGCCAGTAAAAACAACTCTGTTACCTGTCTCTCCTGCCCCGAACCGACTCGCTGCTGAATACGTTCAGCCAGCCGATCGGACATTCGTAAGACAAAAGAAGCATTCATCAACGAAAGCGCCTGGAGTGGCGTCGTGGTTGAGGCGCGGTCGGGGGTCGTTGTTGAGGGATCCGGGCAGTCGAAGGTTTCGAGGAGAGGATGCCGCCCACCCCTGGCAGAAAAGCGATAGATGGATCGGCGATTAAATTCCTCGCCTACCGGATCCAGGGGTTCATAGAACTGAGTCCCTTTGAAAAAATAGGATTTCACATCCTGATAACCCTGCCCCCCGACCTGGGGATTCAACTGTCCGGAAATTTTCAGAATGGAATCGCGAATCGACTCTGCTTCAATTCTCTGCGGGCTTTTGCGCCATAACCATTGATTGTCGGCATCGACTTTTACAGCATCCGGGTTAAGTTGAGCTGACTGCTGGTAGACGGCTGAGAGCAGGATCAAACGGTGTAATGATTTCAGACTCCAGTTCTCCTGAACCAGTCTGTGAGCCAGATAATCCAGCAATCCCGGATGGCTGCAGTAGCCTCCATTAAACCCGAAATCATTGGGTGTATTCACAAGTCCCCTGCCAAAGTGGTAGTGCCAGACTCGATTGACGATCACCCGGGCAAACAGGGGATTATTTGAACTGGTCACCCAGTCTGCAAACTGGATCCTGCGATCACGGTCTGAACAGTCTGCTGCCAATCCCAGATCTCCGTTGACCCCCTGAATCGCGGTTAATCCTCCGGGACTGACAATCCCCGCGGGAGCTGCAACGCTGCCTCGTTTCAACAAATGCATGACAGCAGGATTCCGGGAAACTGCCGCATAAACTTTTTTCGGCTGAATTGATTGAAGCTGACTAATCCTGGTCTGCAACTCTGTTCGATCAATACGCAGCGATTTTCGTTTTCCCTGCTCTGAGGGAGAAAGTACGGCAACCAGTTCCGCTTCTGAGAAAAAAGTACCTCCCCCTTTTGCAGATTCCTGAATTTCTGTCGACGTCAGTGCCCGGTCATAGAGGCGCGCTTTCGTAACGACTCCCTTCAAAAGTCGATTCCCGGCAGGAGAACCATGACGCAAACCAAAGAGCACCTCCGTTTTTTCGGAAGGAAACGAATGCAGGCCACGGGACCGGTAAGGGTTTCCATACAGTTTTCCATTGCGATAGGCGGTAATCTGACCGTCTGCAGAGTACACAATGGCGATCTGAACTTCCTTTTCATTCGCTCCCTGTTCCTGTTGACCCTGAAATGATTTCGTGCGATTGAAGTGATCACTTCCAGCCAGCCAGTGCCCCGGTTGCTGTTCGCCAAATACAATCGCATCGAAAATATTTCCATCAACGGTCTGCACACTCAGAATGCCGCCGCCTCGCTGATCAAGATTTGTCAGCTTCACCCAGGCTTCCAGCGTTTTTTCAGACAATTCCTGTTTGAGTGGCTCTGTTTTGAGATAGGACTTGTTTCCGTCGAGCAGCAGTCCTGCTTCACTTTGTCTTGCCGTCCCATGTAAAGTCCCTTGTAAACCACCAACAAGATCCTGCGTACTCTTTCGAAAATCCCAGGCTGCCACGGGTGAAGTGATCGCCAGAGGCAATTCTGTATTCTCCTGTGTTGCCCGTGAAGCAAGAACCCGTCGTCGCGCAATGGACTCTAACTCAAACAGATTTTTTTGAGTTTCGCGAAGATGTTTTTTTGTTTGAGCGAGTTCCTGCTGCGCCCTCTCATAAGCGGGATCAGGCAGAACTCGTTCCCCATGCCCCACACCGGAAAGGGCCGCTGCAAACTGATAATATTCTTTTTGACTGATGGGATCGAATTTGTGATCATGGCAGCGGGCACAATTGACTGTCAAACCTAAAAACGTCTGACCAACGACCCCGACGATGTCTTCAAGCTCATCCTGTTTCATTGTCGCCCGCATCGTTTTACTGACAGGAATGACCACATCGTGAGGGCCTGCCACCAGGAAACCAGTCGCCTTGACCGCCTGCGGATTCTCTGGTTCCAGCAGATCACCGGCCAGTTGTAATTTCACGAAGCGATTATAAGGCAGATCCCGGTTCAGCGCATCAATCACCCAGTTTCGATAATGCCAGGCATTTAAACGAGGTTGATCTCGTTCAAAGCCGTTACTCTCACCAAAACGAACTACATCCAGCCAGTGACGAGCCCAGTGCTCTCCATAGTGAGGTGACGCAAGCAGGCGATCAACCAGATTCTCATACGCGTCTGGAGACTCATTGTTCAGAAATGCTTCCACTTCTTCCGGCTCGGGCGGTAAACCGGTTACGGAATAGGAAAGGCGTCGTATTAATGTCCGACGATCAGTAGCAGACTGAGGCTTAAGTCCCTGCTCCTGCAGCTTGCTCAGAATAAACGCATCGATCGGATTTTGTCCCCAATCATCGTCGGCCCCATCGTCATCAGATAGAGTCGGAACAACAGGATCCCGTAGAGGTTGCAGAGACCACCAGTCATAACCACCTCGCTTTTCAGTAGTTTTACTGAAGGCATCAATCGGATCGGTACCCCAGGGAGCACCTGCTGAGATCCACAGCTTGAACAGCTGTTTTTGTTCTGGCGTGAGCGGATGCTCGGGGGGCATGGCATCAGATTCGATATATTGCCACAACAGACTCTCTTCCGGATGACCAGCCTTGAGGGCCGGTCCACTCTCCCCTCCCCGAAAGGCAACTGCTCGAATTGAGAAATCAAATCCTGCTTTGGGATCCAGACCGGCATGGCAGTCCAGGCAATGCCCGGCAATTAACGGAGCCATCACACGATCAAAATCAGCACCTGCAGTCTTCGCATTCTGAAACAGTTCTGCTGCCTGAGCGGGAACAAGCAGACTCAGCCAGAGAACGACTGTTAATGTATTCAATCTGGGTCCACCTGCACGCATGGCAAAATTCTTCCTGCTGGCGATTATAAAGAGTATTGTGATGCAATCGAAAGCCGGTTCCCCGACTTCGGAGGTTGACACACTCACCAAAGAGCCCTATCATATTCCACTATTGAAACCTATTTCATATATGAAGTCAACAACAATGAGCGCTCCCGACACAAAACGTAAATCAGAAGCAGCCGCCTCTCCCAGTCTGCAGCGGGGAATTGCGCTCCTGGAGCACCTTGCCAGACATTCACATGGCTGCACACTGAGCGCACTCAGCGAAGAACTGAGTATTCCCCAAGCCTCGTTGTTACGGATTGGAAAAGCTCTGGAAGAACTCGGCTATGTCACGCGAGATGTCACTACCAAAAAATATTACCTGACAAATCGATTCCTGCAGTTGATCCCTCCGAGCGTCCAGGATCGCCCGCTGATGGAATGTGCCATTGGTCCGATGCGAGAGTTACGAGATATTACCGGTGAAACAACCCAACTATGCTGCCTGATCGACCGCGAGATCGTCATCCTGGAACAGATGCTGGCACGTCATGCATTTAAGTATTCTGCTGAAATCGGAGCCCGTGCCCCGTGTTACAGCTGCGCTCCAGGAAAAGCAATCGCAGCGTTTCTGCCGGACAATGAGCGCGATGATCTGGTCAACCGTCTTCACTTTAAACGCTTCACGCCACACACCATCACCTCCAAGCGTGCATTTCTCAATGAATTGGATCTGATTCGTCAACGTGGTTATGCCATTGATCATGAAGAAGGCCTCGTGGGAATCCGCTGTATCGCGGCACCCATTCTGGATCGAAATGGCATTAGTATTGCCGCGTTCACAATCACAGGCCCTGCAGAACGGGTCCCTCAAGATGAATATGAAACACTGGGGCAGGTGGTTCAGTCCCAAGCCGCTACCGTGACAGCCGCCTATATTCGGTGACTCCAGTCTGAATCTTGAGCACCCCGGCATTACAGTCGGCACAAACGCCACGAGCACTCCAATCACCCACTCCCCGACAATCGCCCCACTCGGATTTCCTGCATTGAGACAGTGCAGATGATCCCTCCACATGCATGTTGCAATTTGACAACCTGCTTTCGCAACCTAGCTTTAGTTTAGCTGAATAGATTTGATGTATACCCCTGATATCGTTTCCACTTAAAACAGACATCAACATCTGAAACCAGTACACTCTGCCATGTCTCTGTTTTGAAACTGGCTGGTGTAACGAAAGCAGAATGGAACTGCTTACTGTTGTGAAACGCAGATATTTTAAATAGAGATTTTTTTTGATCTACAAAGCACAAGAGTTCCATCAGAACAAATTGTGTTAGAGCTCTGCTCTATATACCAAAGGTCGCAAGATGAACAGCCCCCTCATAGCATCGAACAACCCAATGCCGAGCTCATCCTCGGTTCATGGGAGCTATAATATGGGCTCTTCAAAAATTCTCAGACAGTTGATCTCACTCTCGGAAGACTTCGAAGAATATTCACTGGAGTCGGACAGCAGTGACATGATCGATCAGGTGATTTCGCGGAAACACCTCCGAAAGCTGCTATCAGCGTTGCAGGGGCGTGATGCATCTACACTCTGTCACTCAAGAAGAGTTGCTTTTCTGGCAAAAGGGATCGCTACGAACCTGGGCTGGGAAGGCATCCATCTGAAACGACTCGAAGTCGCCGCCCTGTTGCACGATATCGGAAAAATCGGTGTCCCTGATCATATCATTTTCAAACCAGGAAAATTGACCTCCGATGAAATTGAGTTGATGTCGCATTACCACAACATTGGTATCGATGTCCTGCAAGCCTGCCGAACCGATCATGAAGTATTGACAATCCTGTCGCAAACACGGTTTCACTTCAGCGGTGCCACGAATGGTTATCAATTTATCGGCAGTGAAGTCAACCAGGGAGCCCGCATTCTGGCGATTGCAGACGCTTACGACTCACTGGCGACAGACCAGGTATATCGCAAGGGGAAAAAACATGATGAAATCATGTCGATTCTCATGGAAGCGGCTGGAACCCAGTTTGACGGAAATATTGTCTGTGCACTTTCACGCTGGGAACAGAATGAAAAACAGGACTTCCATGATGCAATACTGGAAGTCAACCGCCTGTTCCAGCCTAAAGAATTTACAGAGCGGGAAGCGCTGGAAGCAAACCTGATCAACAACATTTTCTCTTACCTGTTTCAGATTGAAAGTCTTTACGATGGCTTTTATGTCGTCAATTCTGATTTTCAGTTTGTCCTCGTCAGCCCCGGCCTGGAAAAGCTGGCGGACCTCCGTGCCATTGATATGCTGGGAGAATCTTGGACCAGCAGCAGCCTGCCTCTCAAAAACATGGAAGGCACAAACCTCACTTCAGCCGAATGCTCCATGAACCGGGTGATTGCCAATGGCAAGCCGATGACAACCGAATTCATGCTAGAGCGACCAGGCAGCCGACTGATCAATATCGAAGTACAATCTGTCCCGATGTTTGGCGACGATGGTCGTTTAATTGGTGTTACAGAAATCTTTCGGGACTTGTCCCGAAGCTTGAAACGCCCGAAAGAATACAATGATCTAAAACTGGCTGCCAGCCTGGATGCTTTAACTTCGGTTGCCAACCGGGGCGAACTGGAAACACAGCTGGCAATCATGCTTTCCAGAACACAGAAAGAACAGAATCCGGAACCTTTGAGCCTCATCTTTATCGACGCGGATCATTTCAAAAGCATCAATGACAGCTATGGCCACTCAACAGGTGATGAAGTACTGGTAGAACTGGCGCGATTATTCCAGCATGAAACTTACTCCGGAGAACTGGTGGGCCGTTATGGCGGGGAAGAGTTTGTAATTCTCTGCCCTGAGACGGCACTGGAACATGCGGTCAAAAAAGCAGAACGCTTACGACTGGCTGTTTCTAATCTGAAAATGGAAAATCAGTCGAACATCAGGGTCACTGCTTCATTTGGCGTTGCTCAATATGAGCCTGGTGATTCATTAGAAAGCCTGTTTCATCGTGCTGACAGTGCTTTATACCAGGCGAAAGAAACGGGACGTAATAAAGTCCGTGCTCTCACATGCGAACAGATGAAGTCGGGTGAGATAATTCCTGACGAAGTACCTGAAAAGCCAGATTCCGAAGGCATGAGATTTGAAAGTACATTCAATGCGCTGATCTCGTCTGACTTTATCGTCTATAAGCTTGGTGGTTTCGTAAATGATAATCACGCGCGACTGACTGAAGTCAGTACAAACCGGGCGGTGATGAGACTGGGGAAAGCTGGATTACTTCCATTCTGGGGCAAAACAGATGATCGAAAACCAGTCGAAATCGAAGTGGTATTCGGTTCATCTACCAAAAAATCAAACAGCAACAGACGTCAGACTTCATCTCAGGTTGAAATTGCAACACGCATTACCCCCCTGGGATGGATCAAACAACCTGAAGTGTTTCAACAACGGGCAGGTCGCGTCTTTCGACTGCTGAAAGATTACTTCGCAGCCGAATGATTCTGGCGTCTTTGAGCGGCAGAACCTGCCGATCGGCATCAGACTTTCGCCACAACTCACCTCCCGCAAAAAGACAGGCAATCCACGCAGACTTTCCGGGATACGCCAACTGAGGCGTTTCTTGAATATCCAACGATTGTATCTGTCTTACGCCCTCGGATAACCGGCAAGACACGAAAAACCGTACACAGCGGAATAACCGGATTCCGATAAACCATGCGTATCGATTAACAATTAATCTGCGCACGGTGGTCTCCCTAGTGGCTTTAAAATCATTCATCACACATTCTTTGCTTCCAATATTCCGACGTGAATCCCGGGACGTTTTCTTCGCGTTCCTGATTCTGATTCTATCCGGTTTAAGTGGCTGCGCGCATACGGAATGCGAAGAGGAGGGAATCTGCTCCCCCGCTTATCACCGGGTCAAGAAATGCTTCTTCTTCCATAAAGATAAATGTTCCCCCCACCCTTACCACTCACTGGATGGGTATCAGGCCGATCTCGACAAAATTGTCGTCAAACACGCGGCAAAAAAGTGTGCTCGTGAATCCCTCAAAACGATTTCCTGTAATTGCAAAGACAAACCTTCGAAGGCATTCCGAAAAGGTTATCAACAGGCATATATTGATATCGCTTTAGGCGAATCCGGAGAAGTTCCTCCGGTACCACCTGAGGAGTACTGGGCCGCCCATTACCGGACTCCCGAAGGATATCTGGAAATTCAAGAATGGTTCACCGGATATAAACTGGGAGCAGAGCATGCCCTTTCAGGAGGACGGTATGATTACGACGAAATCGCCACTCCTTATTCTCAATACGATTGGAATCAGCCAGCAGTCGAACACTGGGACCCTGGTACTGCCTATCCTTCTCAAGGCCTGCCAGAAGTTCATTCGGAGCAACAGGCAGCACCTCCAGCTTCAATCATAAATCCCTCGCCCCGCCCGGAGGCTCCTGAACTTAAATTACCCAGGCCATCTGTAAGTCAACCCAGACAACCACGGCAGACTCTTCCGCAGCAACATCATTCCTTGCCGCCACCACCGGCTCTGCCAGGATATTCTGCGCCAGTCAAGCCAGTGCTTCCTCAACCAGAACTTCGCAAGCAACCTCCTGTCACAGCTCCCAAGCCTCCTTCCGTGATGGAGGCACCCACGGTTCGACCGAAAGCTTCTGCCCCCCCAGAGCCTGAAGTACCAGCTTACATCAATGATGATCCACCTCCGAGCCCTTATACATTACAGTCGTATCCTTATACACCATTACCTGATACGCCCTCATCGGCAGCTGCTCAAAAGATGCGTCAGATAGAACAAATCAATTACTCGAAGCTGCCGAGTTTTTCGACTACTGAAAAACTGCCCGATTATCGAGACAGACGGTGAGACATCATTTTTCAGTAAACATAAAAATTGTTCCGCAGAAATCAGAGTAAGGAAATGACCGACAGGATGTCGTTAGAATTTAAAGGTTCGATCAGGATGCAAAAGTATCGAAAACTAATGTTTGCATACAAGTGGCACATCTGCTGTGTTCTCTGGTTGTCTGTAATGTTCAATGGCTGCGCTGCATTTCATCCCCTGAAAGGAGTTCCCGCTCAATACCTGCCTACAGAATATAAAGGAGAAATTCGGTCAGGAAAGGAAACCATCGACCTGTCATTGCTGCGTCAACCTGCTCCCAAACATTATCTGTTAGATTCAGGCGACGTATTGGGGGTCTACATTGAGGGTGTTCTGGGGCAGTTTAAAGATGTCCCTCCCGTCCACTTTCCACAGACACAGGAAGTTGCCCCCTCGCTGGGTTACCCGATTCCGATTCGTGAAGATGGTACGATTTCTCTACCACTCATCGGAACCGTCTTTGCCCGTGGGTTGACTCTGACACAACTGGAAGAAACCATTCGTCGCAAATACACGACTGAAAAAAGCATCCTGCGCGAAGGCCGCGATCGTATCCTGATCAGTCTGCAAAAACCGCGATCATATCGTATTCTTGTCATCCGCCAGGAAAACTCCAACGATATTGTCGGAACGACCATTGGTAACCTGAATGTAGGTCGATCAAAACGGGGTACGGGGCGGGTCATCAATCTACCGGCTTATAATAATGACGTGTTACATGCGCTCGCGGAAACAGGAGGCCTGCCCGGGCTGGACGCAGAAAACTCTATATATATCATTCGAGGGGGGGCACATGGGATGAATCAGCCACTGTGTCCACAACCCATCCAGACCGGCACTCATACGTCAGACAACTCTGAATCAGACCAGAAGATTCAGCAGGTATCCGATTCCTACACTCCAATTCCACACTATTCGCCAACGCCCGAAGACCCGGAATTTGAAGTCGGTCAGCCGCTCTACTCCAGTGACGGGAGTTTTTATTCGGGTGACTACATGGCACCGACCATCATTAACGACTCCACTATGCAGCGATCGGGAATCATCAAAATACCGATCCGCCTGAATCCTGGAGAACAGGTACATCTCACGCGCGATGATATTATTCTACATGATGGCGACGTCGTATTTATTGAGTCACGAGATACGGAAATCTTTTATACCGGCGGCTTACTGGGTGGCGGACAATACACTTTGCCACGTGATTACGATCTGGACATTCTGGGGGCCATTTCGATTGCCCAGGGATCACAAGGAGGCGGAAACAGCAAATCGTCTGGAGGCCCGTCAGCCTTAAATCAGGATGTAACCATCAGCGCAAGTAACGCCATCATTCTAAGACAGTTGCCTAATGGGACACAACTTCCGATCAAAGTAGATCTCTATGAAGCAGTGCGCACTCCCAGCCAGCGTGTTTTAATTCAGCCCGGTGACTACGTCATTCTGCAATACACCAAATCAGAAGCAATTGGTGCATTTATTGAAAGACATTTATTGGAAGGGGCACTGTTTGGACTGGCAGCTTCCAATCTTCAGGGAGGTGGTGGAAACAGATAGCGTCTGTTATCGCTACCTTACTTTCCGATTTCATCCACACCTGGTTATTTCCGGATGACAAACCCCTTGTCAGCATCAGGAACAGCCAGCAACGCCTCACCTGTGTACTGTTTGTTATTCTTTGTATTGCGACCGATCAGCAGCAGCTTGTCATTGACCCGATCGATTCCTAAAGCGCAGTCCAGGTCATATTTGGCTGTAAAGTTGAACTTAACATCTGCCGTGAGTAATTCGGAACCATAACAACCGAACCACCATTTGTTGTCAGCAAAGCACGCCGTCTGGATTCCCAACAACGTATAACCGCTTTTCAAGATATGCTTCTTGATGAATTTAAAGCTGGAATCATATTCATAGAGATAATTCTCGTTTACACCTTTGGGCAAGCCTCCCACGACAAGAAACTTGCCAGCATGGCAGGCAATTCCCCCTGCCCCAAAAGTAACTTCGGGAGTCTGATGCTTGGCTATCAACAGCAGCCTTTCCGCATCATAGACGTATACCCAGGAATCAGCTTTCCCCTCGGGATTATTAAAATTGCCGAAATTCACCGCAACGAAAACTTTTCCTGCATGGTAACAGAGATCCCCATGGTGATTTCCTACAGGTATTTTTACCAGTACTTTTCCTGCAGAGTTGGTTTTCACAAGTTCAGTTGTGAAGCTCCAGAAAATATTTCCCTGCCCGTCAACGCAGAGCCCCTGCAGATGATGGGGATAAGTCCCCTCACACTGAGTATGGGAATAGGCGGGCTTTTCAACAGATACTGCAGATGGTGTCTCTCCCTGAGACGGTGATACCAGTCCCGTAATCATGAATAAACCCAGAATGAAATGCCGATTTTGCGACTTCATAATAACATCCTCCTCAATCACTGTTTTTCTCTGCAAGATGAAAATCGTTGTCCCGCATGTTAAATCTCAATCCCATCGATGGTGAGTTCGCACACATATTAGCATAGCGTCACGTGTACCATGATACTCGGTACAAATGCCTCTGAAGATGCTACCGTAAAACAAGACATGGTCTAATCTGCAGAAATCAGGTCCGGGCCATCACCTGCTCTTTTTTCATAAGTCCCTTTTGATGACTTCACATATTTGGTAAACCCAAGTTCACCCAGGCGTTTGTCATCATTTATTGTCCGTTTCGCTTCAGCATCCGACCATTTCCCCGAAAAATATGCTGCCGTGATCACTTTCCGGACTGGCTCACCGGTCTCCGGGTGAGTCGTCAATATGGGATCACTCATTCTCTGGATCACTTCAAACCGTTCTCCTGCTGAACCATCCGGGAGAACGACTTCATAAACATAAGTAGGCATAGGCTACTATCTTACCTCTCAATTAAACAGACATAAACGAAAATGTATAAACGTCATTATAACGTAGCACTCTCGGGATAACGAACCAGCAGAATATTTCCAGACAATCAAGCGATTCTATTTTATATTGTGTCCGGTTTTACGGCAGCATCTCCAAGGCTGCCTGGCCCGAATCTAGTAGATTGAAGCCGTTACCGTTAATTGTGATGCTCCAGCTTACCAAATTAAAGTGATTCCATTGAATCAGCCAGTTCAAAATAGAGTTTGTAAGTCTGAGTCAATTCAACCTGTCGAAAGCTTATATTTGTTGAACAGCCGCATTTTCAATCGGGATCTGCACGGCACAAGAACACTCCTTCAAACCAACACCTAGACATAAGAATCCTCATTCCCCAGTAATGAAATCATATCCCATCCGTCAAAAGCGGAAAAGGTACTGATTTTTGAAGGTCAAGCTTCAGAATTAGTGACTGGTATATCTGGACCCGGCCAGCTAGAATCTGTTAGCATCATGAATTGCTGGACTAGGCCAACTCACACACGTATACACAACGTGGGTATATTTTTTACAGGAGAACAGTCAGTGCAAGTTGCGATTACTTGTCGGCATGGTAGCGTTTCAGATAGTCTTCGCGACTATATTACTGAAAAATCTGAGAAGTTACTGACGTACTTTGAGCGGGTGACTGCAATCCAAATCACTATCGACCAGGGGCAAAATCAGAACCGGGTCGAGATTCTCGTTGATGCAGAGCATAAACATAATTTTGTTGCCCACGCAGAAGGAGAAGAAGTGAAATCAAACTTCCATTCTGCACTAAGCAAGATGGAGCAGCAGATTAAAAAATATAAACAAAAGATTCAGGATCATCGCCGCGATCTCCCTCTGAATGAAATCGCGGAAAACGGATTGGCCGAAGCCGAAGCCGAAGAAGATTCAGAATCAGAATAATTTCTGAACCTCAGCATGTTTTTTACTGAGTGCTGAAGAAAACTCGCTTACAATACTTATAGTGTGACTTGCGGTGTGCAGATTTAATATTAAATCAGCACCGGGTGTCATAATTTACAACATTAGTTTTGCATATTGACTGCAAACACTGATTTTTTAGCAGATGTAGTTAGTTAGAAGGAAAGAATACATGAAGTTAACAGACTTCGTGGTTTCGGACGCGATCATTCCGGAATTGAATGTCACTACCAAAGAAGAAGCGATCCGTACAATGGTGGCTGGCCTGAAAAACGCTGGCAGCATTTCTTCAGATGATGAGGAAGGTATCGTCTCAGCAATTCTCAAACGGGAAGAATTAGGATCAACGGGAATTGGAAATGGTGTCGCAGTTCCTCATACCAAGCACTCCTCAGTGGGAAATTTAACCGCTGCCGTTGCTTTGTCATCTGATGGCGTTGATTTTGCCAGCCTGGATGGAGAAGACGTCTTCATTCTGTTCCTGCTGATTTCACCCCTGGATCGCCCCGGTGATCATCTACGTGGATTAGAAAATATTTCACGCCACTTGAGAAACCAAAACTTCTGTAAGTTTTTACGTCAGTCCAAAAGCATAGAAGACATTGTAGAACTGTTGAACGAGGCTGACAGTAATCAATTGGATTAAGGTGAGTATTAGTGTTGTCAGGGAAGACCCTGCCCAAAAAGACTGACTATATCCTGCCTAAGTTAACCATATTTCTGATATTCAGAACGCATGCTTCGCTGTGGCTCCTGGTTGATTGAACTAAGTGGAAAGGGGTAATTACGAAATCTCACTGAAAGCAGCGGTCATTATCTCCATGAGAGTAATTTGTTTTCAGGTTGCTTGAGTAGTTATCAGTTAGTGCCATGCAAGAATCTGTTTGCCGTCAGATTGTCACTGTCAAAATGAAACAAGGGCTCCACCTTCGTCCTATTTCAGAAATAGTACGAATCGCCCGTGACTACACTTGCGATTTTAAGATTTCCAATGGGGACCAGACGGGAAATGCCAAGGAGGTCTATGACCTGCTTGAGTTAAGAGCGTTGCCCGAAACTCAACTGGTCCTGGAAGCGAATGGCGACGACGCCAGTAAAATGATGGAAGAAATTGTTCAATTTTTTGATTCCGGGT
>AZIC01005065.1_pt1 | contig 21127 bp, 12 predicted proteins | sample 359061 | NCBI WGS metagenome assembly AZIC01 (sample SAMN02429709, study PRJNA222657) | marine sediment metagenome | biome: Sediment sample; isolation source: sample MGS-MES from oil contaminated site at the harbour of Messina (Sicily... | place: Italy: Messine | collected 2011-04-30 | depth 1 m m
AACAGCCCTGAAAGCATTATTTTCACTAAGAGTAAGCTGTTATTCGGTTTGGACGAGGCACGCCAGACCATCCGTGAAACGGAAACGGTCGTTGTCGTCGAAGGGTACACTGATTGCATTACAGCACACCAGTTTGGTGTGACGAATGCAGTGGCCACATTAGGAACCGCATTGACAGAAACTCATGTTTCCTATCTCAAACGTCTGGCGCGAAAAGTCGTATTAGTTTTTGACGGCGATAATGCGGGGCAACAGGCCGCGGAGCGATCTTTAACAAAATTCATCGCCCAGGAAGTTGATTTACGAATTTTAACACTGCCTGCAGGTAAAGATCCTGCTGAATTTTTGGAAGAACAGGGAGCAGAGCAGTTGAAGCAGTTGATCGTGGATGCTCCTGAGGCCTGGAATTTTAAATTGAATGTTTGTGTCCAGAAATTTGGACTGGAGTCAATTGATGGTCAACACCGAATTTTAGAAGAGATGCTGGAGTTACTGGCGTCAAGCCCCAACCTAACCGGCAAAATTCGTGAAGACATCATATTAAGAAAGTTGGCAGATAGACTGGGTTTAAACGAATCAGTTGTCCGAAAACGACTGAGTGAAGTCAAACAGAAAAAAAGCCCGAGTCTGAATGCGAATCTCTCCTCCAGCGAATCCTACTCGACTCCGAGAACGACCGACACTTCCGGAAACAACCAGGAAGCAGACAATTCAACGAAAGATAATCAACTTGAGAGCGAACTTCTTGAAATTATTTTTGTGTATCCCGAGTGTGTCTCCCGGATTCTACAGCATATCTCCCCCGAAAACTTGAAAAACCCCCAGTTACGTTCCCTGTTTCAGTTAAGTATCGATTTGACTGAAGAGGGGGTTCTACCAGATATCAATCACATTCTGGATCGCATTGCTGATCCAGATCTGAAACAGCTGGTTGTCAAAATTGACGCCCATGCCCGTGAAAAAGCAGTTCACGACAAGTTGTTTGATGATCCGGCACCGCTTGAGGGAATTCCCCATTTCTTGAAGCATTCCATCAAGAATATCCAATGGCGGGAAGAACGGGAACACCACGAAAAAACGAAAGGGCTGCTGTTCCAGAATGCCCAGAGTAAGAGCTTGAATTCTGATGCAAAAGACCTGTTAAGAAAAGCATCTGAGTTTCATCAAAAACGAAACATTAAAAAAATCCACTAGAGAATCTAACCAGACTGATTGGGAGAAGCAACGTGCACCGACTCGACGCCCGATTGAATGAACTAATTGAAAACGGCAAAAAGCAGGGTTACCTGACCTACGATCAGGTAAGTGCCTATCTGCCTGATGAAGCGCTGAATCCCGAGAAGCTGGATAATCTCCTGCTGACAATTGAGGAGATTGAGTTAGACATCATTCCGGATCAGATTATTACGATCTTACAGCCGGAAAAGGCCAAAGGACGTTCCCGGTCTACCGATGATCTCTCCCGTCGGATTGATGATCCCGTGCGGATGTACCTGACGCAGATGGGGGAAATTCCCCTGCTGACACGAGATGAAGAAATCCGACTGGCGAAGAAGATTGAAATCACCCGCCGTCGCTTCCGCCGTGAATTATTGAGCAGCGACTATGCAATGCGTCAGGCCATTGAAATCCTGGATAAAGTCCATAAATCAGAACTGCCTTTCGACAGGACGATCAAAGTTTCCGTGACAGAAGGGCTGGAGAAGACCCAGATTCTGGGACGGATGCCTCACAATCTCAAGACACTCGAGTATCTGAGTCAGAAAAACGCAAGTGATTTTCAGCAGTTCGTCAATCCGGAGTTGAGCAAGAGCGAACGCACGAATGCTTATGCTTCGCTGCAGAAACGTCGTCGTAAGATGGCCACTCTGATTGAAGAACTAAGCCTGCGGACGCAACGCCTGCAGATTGGCATGAAACGCCTGGAGCAGATTTCCCACCGGATGACGGAACTGGAAGATCAGATTCGCGATATGGGTGATTTGCGAATCAAAAACTCCAAAGATGACCGAGCCAACCTGGAGCGAGAACTGCAGGATCTGGTGGCAATGACAATGGAAACGCCCGAAACACTAAGGGAGCGTGTCAAAGCAGTCAAGCAGCGTTACCTGGACTACGAAACGGCAATGCGTGAGCTTTCCGGCGGTAACCTGCGACTGGTGGTTTCGATTGCCAAGAAATATCGTAATCGTGGCTTAAGCTTTCTGGATCTGATCCAGGAAGGGAATACCGGTCTGATGCGTGCTGTTGATAAGTATGAGTATCGGCGTGGTTATAAATTCTCGACCTATGCGACCTGGTGGATTCGTCAGGCCATTACCCGTGCAATTGCCGACCAGGCCCGTACGATCCGGATTCCCGTGCATATGATCGAGACCATGTCGAAATTACGAAAGGTCAGTAAACAGCTGCTGCAGGAAAATGGCAGAGAGCCCACGATGGAAGAAACCGCTGAAGTCGCTGGCATCAGTCTGGAAGAGACGCGACGCGTGCTGAAAATTTCGCGGCATCCCATCAGTCTGGATCGACCTGTGGGAGAAAGCGAAGACAGTTACTTCGGTGATTTCATTGAAGATTCTGATTCAGACAGCCCGGTGAATACTGCCAGCCAGGAAATGCTCAAGGATAAAATTGATCATGTCCTGAAGACGTTGACCTATCGAGAACGCGAAATCATTAAACTCCGATTCGGCCTGGGGGATGGTTACACTTATACTCTGGAAGAAGTCGGTCGGATTTTTAAAGTGACCCGTGAGCGTGTGCGACAGATCGAAGCCAAAGCAGTCAGGAAATTACAGCATCCTGTTCGCAGCAAACAGCTGCAGGGATTCATAGAAGGTCTGGTTCCCGAATGGGGGCAGTCCGAAACCGAAGAAGAGACGGCGGATGCCACTGCATCAGCCAGCATTTGAATTTCAAACGCCGATCAATTCTGATCGGCGTTTTTTTTTTGTTCAGAATCGTACTGAAATCGTGATTTCCGGGCGGAGGCTAAGAAGATCGATCAGTTTTACAGCGTATGTCTGGCTATTTAGAACAAAAATCTTTATAACAAAGTAAAAGCACTGAGGCGCTGCCTTAATTGCCTCAAAAATGAGCGTTTCTGGAGTTCTTTAACATGTCGACGACTGCTGCCAGTTTGAAAGCTTTACATCATTTGTATCTGAGATTGCATGATGTAAATCAGAAATTAGAACAGGGACCCAAGCGAATTAAACTGAAGGAACAGTTCGCATTGGTGCAGGAAGACAAGCTCAAAGCGGTGCAGGATCAGGTGATTCAGCTGAAGAAGCAGGTCCACCAGAAGAACCTGGATCTGCAAACCAATGAAGCAAAAATTCTGAGCCTCAAAGGAAAACTCAACACTGCTTCCTCCAACAAAGAGTTTGATATTATCAAAGGTCAGATTGAAGCTGACCAGATGGCCAACAGTGTGCTGGAAGATGAAATTCTGGAACTGATGGATAAAATTGATGCCACTGAAGCGGAAGTTCAGGAGTGGGTCAAGAAAAAAGATACCGCACACGCCGATGCCCAAAAAATGGAAAAAGATTTTGAGTCGATGCGTGCTTCGCTCGATGAAGAGATCAAAGAGTGTAACGCGGCGATCTCGGAAGCAGAACAGATCATTCCTGACAGTATTAAAGTCCAATTTGCACGACTCGTACGATCTCATGGAGCCGGGGCACTGGCGTTTGTTGCAGGCAGATTCTGTTCTGCCTGTAATGTCATGATAGAACCTCAGTTACGCGTCGAACTGAATTCGGGTCGACTCGTGTTCTGCAAGTCTTGTGGGCGTCTGCTGTATATAGAAGAGAACTCCGAATAATCCCGGCGTGGCCTGGTTTTTTTTCAGACGTCTCAACGCCCCAGCAGAGCCAGTACACCCAGTCCATAAAACGTGTATTCCACGTCTGCCTGCTCATCCCAACTGGCGCCCCGAAATCCACCTGTGGGAAATTCCAGCCATTCGGTCATGAATTTCTGTACCTGATCCAGGTCAATCAATGAATCCAGTTCCAGGTCCTGTGCTGTCAATAAGCCGGTAAATGTAGATAAACCATCTGCAAAAGGAATCCGGGTATTGGCCTGAAAGCCGCCTTCGGAACTTTTGACCTGTTTCAGGAAGTCCTGAACATCATTTTTGAGTTCGTCATCCATGCTGTTCAGTATCATTAATGTCGCGACTGCCGCTGCTGTAGGGTTCGTACCACTCCGTTTCATCGGAGAAATCTCGACAAAACCCCCGTCGTCACGCTGTCTGTCATAGAGGAACTGGATCAAATTATTCCGTTCAGGAAGCTCCAGGCCGATCAATTGATAAATCAGCACAACGAGAAAGCTATGGTAAGTGCTGCCCAGTGCCCCCTGTTCCGATTTCGCGTAACCTCCATCTGCGGTTCGTAGCCGTTCCAGGGAACTGGATATTTCTGAATTCCAGTTCGCAGGAGCTGTTTGCAGCAGGTCGTCTCCGCCTGAAGCCTGGACAATCAATGCACAGTAGAGCCAGCTTAACAGGTCAATGGTAGACAGTTTTTCAATTTGAAACTGTCTGAGATAGTGACTGATCTTGTCGCATTCGTCCGGTTTTACTCCGCCTAATATTCCCAGGCTACGGACTGCAAAGCCTGTGTAGTAGAGATCTGACTCTCCCTCTCTTCCGGAAAAACCGCCATCAGGCTGCTGTTGCGCCAAAATAAACTGGCGATGTTTTTCCAGAGATGACGCGGGCCACTTCTCCAGACCTTCCGCCAGGCGGAGTGCTAATTTCAGTAAATAGGGCTGGTGATTCATAAATATTTGCAGGCCTTAGGCGGAAATTATAGAGGACAGGCAGGAAGGTGAAGCGATATTCTGCGGGCTATTTTGAAAATTGTCACAAATTTCTTGCGGGAAATGTCAAATTCGTCTTTCACCGGATCAGAATTTAGAATATGTTCCCGCCCAACATCTCTAAAACTCAAAGAATCATTCTCTCTCCAGACTGTAAAACAAGTAAACCATTCGGAACTCTCTTCTTTTACTGTCTAACCGGATCTGTCTGAACTTCAGGCGGATCAACGATTCTTCCGAGTCACAATTCACATTAAAAACAACCAGTTAACTAATCAAATAACCGTAACACGTTTCCGTGAAAAAGCTGATTTTTCCCGGATTGTGTCACAACATATCCAAAATCAGGATGACCAGTGCCTCATTCGAGGAAACTGTCATGATCACAGCCTCTCTCTTGATCTTGATTCACCGGTCGAACTGAACCCACTCCTGTAAACCAATCCATTTTAAATAAAACTTCAATAACAGACGTGTCTCCGCGTGGGGACTGTTTCTGCCTGTGGCGGAATTATCTGTCATTGAATGTGCGTGTGTAGCGTAGATACGACTTGATAAAGCGAGTCTGTGGAGAATTCTCCCTGGCTCATTCCCGAATTCAGAAGATTACTAGTTGAGATAATCTCATGGATTTTCCTGAAAATATTGTCATAGATCAAAACAAATTCATGACAGATCAAAATAAAACAGACCGGGACGAAAACGCCAAAATGCACTCAGCGTGCTTTGCCGAGGTGAAACAGATGCCTGTGTTGACATCAAGCCATTCTGGACGATTTATGAAAATTGCATTTCGCCTGATTGCCGGCGTAATCGTTCTGGCGATCTCCGCCATGTCAGGAACATTATTAGCCCAGGATGAAGTCGAATTTTCGACGATCATCGCGGACGAATCAGAAACAACGGATACCCTGGATGGCATTTCTTCGGTCGTGCCGGGTAACGGAATGGGAACACTCTTTCGGGCCGGCCATCAGGCAGGTAAAACCGTTGGGCTGGACGAATCGATCTCACACATTGAAGCCATGCCTTACCTGTTCACTCATACCAAAAACCCGGATGATGCCGGGATGTTGTTTGGTAACTTTCGGCTGTGGCGAACAAATCGTGGTAACCTTGGCGGTGGCGCAGGTCTGGGCTATCGTTTTTACAATTATGATAGCGACCGGATCTTCGGTGCCAGTTTTTACTATGACCGTGACGATTCGACAAATAAAATTTTCCAGCAGTTAGCACTGAATGTGGAAACCATGGGGCGTTACTGGGATGCAAACGGAAACTTTTATCTACCGATCGGGAATCGTCGTCAACAGTTGAACCTGGAGTTTAATGAAGGCAGCCAGCGATTCTCTGGTTTTAATGTACTGTATGATCAGACGCGGACCATTGGAAAAGCAATGCGAGGTTTCGATGCGGAAATCGGGGTTCCCATCTGGGGGGAACTGGCGCAGCAGTTTCAGGCACGTGCTTACGCAGGTACATATGGATTTCAAGCTTCAGATAGTGCAGATGTCTGGGGTTGGCGCGGTCGGCTGCAGGCAAATCCGTTACCCAATGTTCTGACAGAACTTAGCATTACCAGCGATGATACATTTAATACGAATGTCTTTTTCAATGTTACCTGGACCTTCGCCGGTCGTCCTGAGTGGAACGAGATGGAAAAATCCACCCAGATGTATCGTATGGCTGAACGGGTTCGCAAAAACTACAATGTTGTGGTCGAACAGAGTAAAGTCGTTGATGTCGGACTGGTCGCAATCAACCCGGCAACCGGCCTGCCCTGGACGATTTCTCATGTGGACTCTTACGCGGGACTGGGGGGAACCGGTTCTGTACTGGATCCTTATCAGACAATCCCGGAAGCACAAGCAGGGCCAGACAGAGATATTATCTTTACTCATGCTGGCAGCGAATATAATAATGCTGCACCAATCACCCTGGTCGCCGGTGATCGCATTCTCGGTGAAGGACAGGGCGTAGAACACTACTTCGATATTGATGGATTCGGATCAAAGTTATTACCGAATTCTCCACTCTACGGAAGTCCTCTCAGGCCCGACAGTCTCGTCAGGCCTACCTTTAACGATACCGTGGGCGATGGTGTAATCCTGGCATCCGACAGTGAGTTCTCCGGCTTCATCCTGAATAATCCTAGCGCTCGCGGTGTGGTCGGTATCGGAGTTTCCGAAACTACCGTGAATTATGTTGATGTTAATAACGCTGTTGACGAAGGGCTTTATCTGAATAGTACCTCAGGCAGCCTGGCCTTTGATACCACCAATATTACCAACTCCGCAGGAGATGCTTTTGTCGTCGATGGCGGTGACCCCCTGGTCCGCTTCCAGGCAGGTTCCATCACAAACACGGGAGCAGGCCGCGCCGTGCTGATCCAGAATACTACCGGTGGTTCAATTAACATGACGGAATCTTCAATCACTGACACGAGTAGTCAGGGGGTTCTGATCAATAATATCGCCGGTGGTGCTGTCTTAGATAATGTGACGATTACAGGCAGCACGAATGAAGGGATTCATGTGACCGGGGGTAGTGCCAATGCCATCGTCACCGTCAGAAATACAGCTCAGGCGGCAACGATTATTGATACTGCCACCGATGCAAGTATCTTCGTAGAAGATTACCTGGGTGTCTTCCAGATGCAGGATGTCGACATTGTGAATCGAAGTGGAGCCGGTATCCTGATAGAAAATCTGACAGGCAATATGGCGGTTGTTGGCAATGTCACCATCGCCGATGGCGCTTCAGCAGCCACAGATCATGGTATTGATGTCAACAATACCTCCGGAAATATCTCGTTCGGCGGAAGCCTGGGAATCACTGGGAGTTCCGGCCAGGGGATCTCGTTCGATAATGGCGGCAACACGGGTACTTTCAGTGTGTCTGGTACGACGACGATTTCCGACACAGCAAATGAAGCCTTTATTGTACGCGACGACAGTCCTCTGATCCGCATGGGCACGACCGTGCTTTCAAACAACAGCTTTAACAATTCAGTACTATTGCTCGATAATGCAGGTCAGGGGGGAACGACGGGCACGGTATCATTCGGCAATACTACTGCGAATGGAACCTTCGCGACTGATGCACCGGTAGTCAACATTCTGAATTCAACCGCAGCGATCAGCTTTTCCTCGCTGAATGTGAATGCAGACAGTGCCATCTATACTGGCATCGCCAATCCGGCTGTGGGTGTCTATGTGCTCGATAACCCGGGAAATGTTAGTTTTGGTGTGTTAAATATTACAGCGTTCGATAACCTGGCTCTGATTGCCAATAATAACGCAGGTACAATCAGTTCCACCAGCGGTAACATTACCGTCACGGATGCTGCTGCGATTGATATTGAAGACTCCAATATTTCATTGAATCTGACATCCGTGACTGCCAGTAATACCACGGGACCTGCCCTGACTCCTGGAGGGGCAGCCGGTGATGCTGAGTTTTATCTGAACAGTGCCGGTATCCGACTCGTGCGAACTCCCGGGTTGTTCGGGATTACCGGGGATGGAAATACAATTGATTCCGGCGGAACGATTCTTGATGCCCAGCATGGTGTCTGGATGGAGGATATCGGGCGTGTGAATCTCGATGGCCTGGAAATCCAGATCCCGCTCACATCGGGTATCGAATGGCATGAAACAACGGTTGCAGATGGCCCCGAGGTCAATCTGACAAGAGTACGTGTTGAAGATTCACTCGGCTACGGTATCCGGGTTGTCAACGGTCGCACATTCCAGATGTCTGATTCCGAACTCCTGGACAACGGTACTAACGCTGCCGAACATTCGCTGGAATACACCGCGAACATAGAACTTGATGATACGGACAACGATTCCTTTAGTATCGTCCTCGAGGACAATACGATCACGGATGACAGTTCCGATGCGATCGTGATTGAGTCAGGCGGTCTACTAGATGATTCTCTGTTGAGCTACGTAATGCAACGCAATACGATTACAAACAGTATCTCTAATACATCAAACCTGAGTGTCGACTGGGAAGGGCCAATGAGCCTGTTTATCAATGACGCCAACAACTTTGTGGGAACAGGGGCAGTAGGAAACATTGGTATTGAAGTTGACGCGACAAGTACTGATCTTGCAGACCTGATGACGTTAACCGTAACGAATAATAACTCCTTTACCTTCGCGGGAGGAGTCAGTAGAGGTATGGAGATTTCAACCGAAGGGCCTTCCAATATCCTGATTGCCGGGAACAACGCCCAGGGATTTGTGATGGGCGGAGCGGATTCCTATGGGATTCGTTTTCTTGACCTGGCGGCAAACTCCAATGTGCAAATTGATTCCAACCTGATCAATATGACCGGCTTGAGTGCCCGCGGAATCTTCTTTGATCTGATTGATGCCACGTCCTCTTCCGTGATCATTGATAACAACCAGATTGGACTGTTCGATGGCGATTTCTTCATCGATACGGCTGTAGGGTTCAATGCGATGACAAACGGTCCTCTGACATTGGGCACCGGTGTTAATAATATCGTGAATATCACTTCTGTCGGGAATAATAACAGCTTCCTGTTATTCAATCCTGGTGGTGGGACCTTTAACGGCCAGATTAGCCTGAATGGCTTCCTGCTTCCATAGTCGAAATAAGAATGTCTCGTTTAAATAACACTCTGGTGTGTTTTGATCCAAATATTGTAAGGTTTTAATCGATGAGTCGCACATCCTGGAAAGTAATGATGATTACTCCATTCAGACTGAGTGCACTACTGGTGTTGCTGTGCTCAACCGGCTTACCTGTCGGGATGCATGAAGTAGCAGCAGCCGATGATGGCACGACCGAATTTGTCATGCACGGCGATGCCGATGTGGTGGATGAAGAAATTGTTGATAATTCCGGACTGTTCTCGGGAGTCAACACCTATTCCAGATCACTGGTTCGGCAGTTGCCCGTTGACCGGGGGTGGACCTACGACTCTCCGATTGATAAGTCGATCAAAGGTATGTTTCGTTCGAGTTCGCTCAAACTGGAATATCTGCACTGGTCAATCGAAGGGCCTGATAATATTTTATTGAGCGCACCATTTCTGGGGAATGTGGACCCGACAGAGCCTGCACCGGTCTTTGACCGCTCAACTGGTATTGCACGAGGCGATGGTGTCGCTGTGAATTATATTGATCGCTCAATGGATACGAACGGGATGCGGGCTACATTAGCATTTCCAGTACCAGATGCGACCATCGAGTGGAACGCATGGGGGATTTTCAAGAATGAGTCGACCCGTCCGACTGCTTCTATCTACGCGACACAGTCAAATTCAATCCCTGATGACGATCTGGTCGTTGTTACCAACTTCAAGGTGAATGATGCCCTGGCTTCCAATACGAATGTGTACGATACCAGTTTTGACGTGAATCTCGATACAGAAATGTTCGGTACTGGCGTAAATTATCTTCTGGATCCCTATCTTCCAGGAGAAGGATTTCGGATGCAGCCTCTGTTTGGATTTCGTTTCATCAGTCTGCGGGAAACAATGAATCAGGTAGGCGTGGATTCGGGCGGAGGAATCGGAACACCTCGTACGACAACCATTTATTCGAAAGTTGAAAACCGTGTATTCGGTCCCAGTATTGGTGCCCGGGCAGAATACAGGCGCAGTCGCTTTACCATCGGGGCCGAGCCTAAGTTTACCTTCGGGTTCAACCGCGATACCGATCAGGTTAGAACCGATCAGTTGTTTGTCGCCACTGACCCGACCATTGTTTCTGTTCAAAAAAACAATGAGTTCTCTCCGACCTTTCAGGTTTCCGTTTATGCCAAGTTGAATGTGAATGAGCATATTCGCTGTTTTGTCGGCTACGATTACCTGTTTATTGGTCAGGTCTCTCGCGCTTACGATATCATTGATTACAATGAAGACCGGACCGCTGCCAATCCTGCAACCGGTACCAAGGTCCGCGAACAGCATTCCAAGTTCTCTGCCGATGGTATTACTGCCGGTCTTGAGTTTATCTGGTAAGCCGGTCTATCGAGAAGTTCTTCGACTTACAGTTGCGCTGGTATGTCTCTTTTCCGGCTTCCGCAACTGATAAGACAGGCTCTCCGAGAACTGTTGATAGACCTTGTTTGCCTGGCCATGATTGACCTCTCCTGCATGAGCGTGCAGCAGGAACCTGAATGTCAACGGTTTCTTTCGCGTCGTTTCCAAAGGGCCATGCATGCAGGGAGATGCTCCCATCCAGCCGTCTTCGCGGACATGCCACGAGACATGGTCCTCATCTGCAGCGATGGGGTTTTCGGGATGATAAAAATATGTGATCCCTTCCGTGAGTTCAGGAGTGACAGGGCCTGAATAGTCCATCCATTCAGACGGTTTTCCGAAGATGTTTTTTTCACCAGTCTGCTGCCGGCTGTTGGTGATTTTTCCCCCGCCAAAATAACTGGAAATCGATTTTGCGACACGCACCGCCAGAAAACCAAAATTCGTTTTCTGAAATTCCAATGATTCCGCTGTGGGATAAAATGTGGTCTGCAATTCCAGAAACAGTTCCTGTTTTTCATTAGTACGTATTGCGGAGATTAATTCCTGACGCAGCAGAGGCTGTGGATCATGTCCGTCCCGCCATTCCAGTTCCACTGCCAGAATCGCTTCGTCATCAGTTTCATCGAGGGAAAGCCAGCGTTTCTGTGTGATTGTCGCTCCCGTATTCTCAGCCCAGAAGTTGATTCCCAGTACCTGGTGGTGCGCAAACCAGATTGATCGATGATGGTCATGGTTGGGCGCCCCTGGATGTCCGATCCGAGTTAACGGGATACCCGAGGGGCCGGTTAAGGGATAGAAAAAAGGGCGGGAATAATGCTGTCCAAAATGCCAGCGCAACCGCTCTCTGCCCTGAATACGAAATGAGAATTGAGAATCGGGCTGTGGAATAATTTCACACTGTGGAAACAGGGTGCTCATCTCCGGACTCCTCTCAAGCGGGATTTCTGAGTCAGATGTTTTTGGGGACTTCTATTCAGAGTAACCCTGATTTCGGCAATGTAAAGTAAAGCATCAGAAATGCGTTATGACATCGGCCAGACAATTGAGAGCAGGATGGTGGTCGTCATACTCGTACATCCCATCACAAATAACAGTGGTGTCCAGGATTTGAGGGCTTCAGCCTCGGTCAAACCGCTCATCTTACAGAAAATCCAGAAACCACTGTCATTCATCCAGGAGCCAATCAAGGAACCGGCGCCAATGGCGGTCGCCAGATATACAGGATCAAAACCAAGCGGATTGGAATCCATATTCATCGTACTGAGCATGGCTGACAGCATGGCAGAAGTGGTGATCATCGCGACGGTGCTGGAACCCTGTGCCACTTTCAACAGGGCGGCAATGCCAAAGCCCAGAAACAGAAAGCTCAACCCTGTTCCGCCAGAGTCAGTGCTGAACTCCGCCTGGATGGCAGGTCCAATTTTAGCGACCGTGAGCATTTTTCCAAACGCACCGCCGCCCGCGGTAATCAGAATGATCACGCCACCGCTCATTAAAGCCTGTTCCACTGATGCGCTTAATTGAAGAAGTGTCAAACCGCGCTGCCGCAACAGGATGAGTAAAGAGATCGCAGTCGCGAACAGGAGTGCAAAGTTGGCATCGCCGATGATGGAAGTATAGGGACCGATGCTGGTTAAAAATTTCTGAGGCCCGATATTTGCATCGACAAGAGAATTGACAAGGGTATTGGACGTGATCATCAACACCGGCAGTACAATCGGAAGCAGCGAAACAATCAGTGAGGGAAGTTCATGGTCCTCAAGAGGATCGGGATCTTTATGCTCGGCGACGTCCCGCATGGGGATATCCATTAAGTGATTGGCAAACTTCGCATACAGTATGCCGACAAAAGCCGCCGGTAAAGCGACCAGAACGCCGACAAAAATCATTTTCCCCAGGTCAACACCCAGATATTCCGCCATCGCCAGCGGACCTGGTGTCGGCGGAACCAGGGTATGAGTTATCGCGCCACCGGCGGCAATCGCCATGATATACATCAGGTAGTTGCGCTGAGTGCTGCGGTAGAGCGATCGTGCCAAGGGGATCAACAGATAGAAAACTGTATCGAAAAAGACTGGGACAGCGAGGACGAAACCACTTCCCATCAGCGCAAAAGAAGCATTTTTTTCACCGAGCGCACTGAGAAACGTACGCACAATTCTGTCAGCAGCGCCGCTGTCCATCATACATTTCCCGATGATTGCTGCCAGCGCGATCACGATTCCAATCCCGGATACAGAATCACCAAACGCAATGGCGACCCGTTTGATCCGATTGATTCCATCAACTGACTCAGGTCCCAGCAGACTGACGGCCATCGCGGCTGTGATCAGTGCCAGAAACGCATTGATCTTCAGAAAAATAATCATGCCGATGACAATGGCAATCCCGATGCCAAGTATCACAAAAGGATAGTTTTCCAACATAAGCGCTTCTCCGGGAAAATCTTAGGTGAATTTTTTGATTGGGTATGAGCATTACATAGAATTGTCGCTGACGCAACCCATCGCGCCGTAGAAATTGGCGACCGCATTTCTGAAGGAAGTTAAAAAATGCGTTGCTTCCGTTCAATCTGTGTTTGCTGTAGGATAAATTTTATTACTTAACCACAACAGCTATTGAGAAAAGGATCTATGGTTCATGTCTGAATCGCGCCAAATTCTGAGCCTGTGTTTGTTGTTCTGTATCAGTTCCGTTTTTGTCTTTAGCTCCGCCGATGATCTTCTGAGTGCAGAAGTAACGGACACGGCTGCCCGCAAGGCAATGAAGAAAGCGACTGATTATTTTACGAGCCAGGTTTCCACCGAAGGTGGTTATCTCTGGAAGTACAGCCAGGATCTTAAAGATCGGGAAGGGGAAAATCAGGCGCCCGCTTCCCGTGTCTGGGTGCAGCCTCCCGGAACCCCGAGTGTCGGTGAAGCTTATCTCAAAGCCTATCAGAAAACGGGAGAGCCTTCTTTACTGAACGCAGCAAAAGCAGCCGCCTATGCACTGGTAAATGGACAACTGAAATCGGGGGGCTGGAACTATTATATCGATTTTGAAGATCGAAAATCTTATCAGTATCGTGTGAATGGCGGCGGTCCCAAGGCACGTAATACAACTACACTGGATGATAATACCACACAGGCTGCAGTGCAGTTTCTGATTCAAATCGACCAGGAACTGAAATTTCAGGATGAATCAATTCATGAAGCGACGATGTATGCGTTGAACGCGTTATTGAAAGCACAGTATCCCAATGGAGGCTGGCCACAGCGTTTCGACAGTGCGCCCGATCCCAAAGAGTATCCTGTGATCAAAGCGAATTATCCGGAAAGCTGGCCGCGGGAGTTTCCTAAGAAAAAATATCTCAATTACTACACGTTCAACGACAATCTGATTGAAGATCTGGTGGGCGTGATGTTTCTGGCACATCATGTGTACCAGGATGAACGTTATCGAAGGGCCGCTCTGAAAGCGGGTGACTTCATCATTCTGGCACAGATGCCCGTGCCACAACCCGCCTGGGCACAGCAGTATAACAGTCAGATGCAACCTGCCTGGGCCCGGAAGTTCGAACCCCCTTCCGTGACCGGTGGCGAGTCGCAAGGCATCATCAAGACCCTGATGCAGATCTATATCTATTCCGGTGATAAAAAATATCTGAAACCGATTCCACCTGCTCTGGCCTATTTAAAGAAGTCGGAACTTCCCAGCGGAAAGCTGGCTCGATTTTATGAGTTGAAAACCAATCGTCCCCTGTATTTTACGAGAAAGTATCAGTTGACCTATCAGGACAATGATCTGCCTACGCATTACAGCTTCATTATCAACTCCAGTGTCGATTCGCTGGAGAGCCGATATCGCAGGTTGCTGGACGATTCTCCTGAGAAACTGGCTTCCATGCGGTTTCCCACACGCCGGGTTCGCCTGACTCCTTCGTTGACGGCGAAGGCGAAATCTGCCATCGAGTCACTGAACTCGGACGGTGCCTGGATCAAACAAGGTGATCTCAAAGCATCGGGTAAGGAGAATCTGCGCACGATTGACACACGTGTTTTTATTCAGAACCTGACGACTCTGGCCGATTTTGTCGCTGCCAAGCAGAAGGACTGATCAGATCGCATCGTGTAACGGATTAATAACAGATTAATCAGACAGATCAGGCATTGTCTGCAATCGACCGCATGCGTTCCAGTCCAAGCGTGGCGACGCTGAGTGGATCCTGCTGCCAGAGATCGTCGCGGAAGAGTTCCAGTGAAAGCCAGCCACCATAGCCAATCTGTTTCAAGAGCTGGCAGTAGCGCGTCAGGTCGAGGTGACCGTCGCCGGGGAGAACACGGTCCGGGTCCATCTGCTGTTCCCGGGGAACCGTATCGACGGCATCGTTGAAATGGGAAATCGCAATCTGAGTTGGTTTGAGTTTCGCGATTGTTTCCATGGTGCCACCGCCGCGAAAGACATGAAACGGATCAAGGACGAGAGTGGCCTGGGAATGTCCCGATTTTTCGACGACCTGTAGGGCGTCTTCAATTTTAGTAACCGCTTCTACAAATCCCAGAAATTCGACTGCTGGTTTGGCCCCCGCTTTAATGCCTGCTTCGAGCAGTTGTCGATATCGTAATCCACCAAGATCATAGTCAGGGACTTCGCGATGGGGGCAGGCGATGACATATTCTGCTCCGAGTTCGGCAGCGATTCTGATGCGTTTCAGGCAGGTCTCAAAGACGGCCGGGTATTCTTCTTCTGAGGCTGACCACCAGTCGCGCAACATGATCATCGTGGGAATGGCCAGGCCGGATTCTTCAATCTCTGCTGAAATCGTTTCCAATGTTCCACCAGTGGCCAGGAATTCTTCGACTTCATCAAACCAGAGTTCGATTCCTTCATAGCCTGCTTCTGCAGTCACGCTGATTTTTTCAAGCAGAGGAGTGGTACGGATTGTGCTGGCATTCAGACTGTAACGGAAAGCGCTCATAGAGCTGATCCTCTGTAAGAAAAACTAGGAAAACGATTCACTATTCGGCACTGAGCTTACGTAAGATAAGATACAGTTGCTGTTTCAGCCATCAGGAACTGTTCTGCTCATTCTGCAATAATTGATCCAATTGATCAACTCAGGCACTCATGGAAAAGGTTCCTCGACTCCAGCCGCATAATCAGTCACAATGGACAGGTCGATCAGCGTTGATTCAAATCAGGTACATGAACTGAACACTGTAGATAATATGAATAGATTTGCTTCCATGTGGGACAGTATCAGAGGAACATTTAATTGCGGGCTGGTTGTATCAGGCTGTCTGCTCACAGCATGCAGTTCTGAAAAAGCGCCTCCGCAAGCTGCTGATGAAAACGTGGTGATTGAAGCAAGTGAACCAGTCAAAGCCGCGGTAAATGATATCAATGATAACTCTGAAACGCGAAAGCCGGTTAAACAGAATTCCACTCAATCGGACAGTCCACCTGTTACTACAGCCAATGCCAGCCCCGTTCTTCCGAAACCGGACAAGACCAGATACCGTCCCAGTGATCAGAGACCCGTTCACAATAATCAACGACTGGAGTTGCTGGGGATTCGCTGTTATGAATCTCCGCGGCTCAAACTGTACACGGATATTGACCCCAAGTTTGCGGTCACGCTGCCGGCCGTAATCGATCAGGCGTATGTCGCGCTGGCTGACTATTTTGGTCCGCTGCCTCCCGATCGAGAAGGGACCGAGTTTCAGGTCACCGGTTATATTATGCAGAACCGGGCCCTGTTCAAGGAAGCGGGGGTGATCCTGGATTCACTGCCGACGATTGTGAATGGTCGGCATCAGGGCGCGCAGTTCTGGATGGACGCTCAGACGCAGCCTTATTACCTGAAGCATCTGATGCTGCATGAATACACGCACTGCTACAGCATGATCATGGGGGAGATTGGTGCTCCGGTCTGGTACCTGGAGGGCATCGCGGAATCCATGGCAACGCATACTACGGATTCAAGTGGTAAGATTCAGTTAAACGTGATGCCTCATAATAAAAATGATTTTGGTGGACTGGGACGAATTACACTGATTGAAGAAGCTGTGGAACAGTCACCTCCCAAGCCGCTTCAGGAAGTCATGCAGTTTCTTCCTGCTGATTTTGTAAGTGACAATAAAGCGTATGCCTGGTCCTGGGCTTTATGTCAGTATTTTGACAAGCATCCTGACTATGGGAAACCATTTCGCGAGCTGGCACATCACATGCAGGGCAGAGTGTTTTCGCAAAAAATTCAGGAAATGCTGGGCGATGATTATGCCAAAGTGAATGATGGCTGGATGCTGTTTGCGCGGAACCTGCAACCGGGCTACGATTCCCAAAACGCAGCGGTGACGTTTACTGAAGGCATTTCTCTGCCACCCAATACAAGTGCAACAGCAACAATCAACAGCCAACAGGGCTGGCAGTCGAGTGGTGTTCGTGTGACGCAGGGTGCTGTATATGACGTCACTGCTACCGGTCGTTTTACGCTGGCGCAAGAACCAAAACCGTGGGAGAGTACCGCCGACGGGATCAGTTTTCAGTACTTCAAGGGACAGCCACTGGGGCGATTGATCATGATGATTCAGCCTGATCCAGACATGAAACTGACCCATCCCAATTCGATCATGAAAGAATACCCGATCGGTGCGCAGGCCAGCTGGATGGCTCCCGTGAGCGGGACCGTTTATTTCCGTTTAAACGATGCCTGGAATGCACTGGCAGATAACAGCGGAGAAATCGAAGTCACACTGCTGCAAAAGTCAAATTCGAATGCAGGAAAAGACTCGGAACAGTAAACAGAGTTGTGCGCTGCAGCCAGGACCGATATTCTCAATATCAGCGTGGTCAGCAGCTTGAATCCAAACAGGGGAGCAGCAGCATGTTAAATCAGGAGTGGGAATACAGGGGATTGTCGCATCAGACCTCCCGCAGAATGTTTCTGAAACAGACTTCGGCTGCATTGCTGGCAGGTACACTGTCGCAAACAGAAATTGTATCTGCTGAGAAATCGGCAGCAGCGAAATCAAAAGCGGGTATCAAAAAAGCGGTGAAGTATCAGATGATTACGGAACCCGTTTCCGTGCTCGATAAATTCAAAATGCTGAAGGATCTGGGCTTTGCTGGGACTGAAATTCATTATCGGACCAAAGTAGATCCCAAAGAAGTAAGGCGTGCCATTGATGCAACGGGAGTGCAGGTCCACGGGTTTCTGAACAGCAGTCGCGATGAGCTGAAAGATTCGATCGATCAGGCAAAATATTACGGAGGCACAAGCGTTCTGGTCGTGGCGGGCCGCGTTGATGACAAGCATCCATATGATGTGGTCTATCAACAGCAGCAGGCCAAGCTGCGAAAGCATTTGCCGTATGCAGAACAGCAGGGTGTTAAACTCCTGGTAGAGAATGTCTGGAATAATTTTCTGTTGAGTCCACTGGAGATGGCACGTTTCATTGATGAACTGGAAAGCCCGGCGGCGGGTGTCTATTTCGATGTCGGTAACGTAGTCAGGTTTGGCTGGCCCGAACACTGGATTCGGATTCTGGGCCCGCGTATTGTCAAGCTTGATATTAAGGAATACAGTCGACAGAAACAGAAGGAGGAAGGACTCTGGAAGGGATTTCAGGTTGAAATTACTGAAGGAGACTGCAACTGGGCTGAGGTACGTAAAGCATTGAATGACATCGGTTACACACAAGGTTGGGCAACTGCGGAAGTCAAGGGCGGAGATCGACAAAGATTGCAGGATATCTCGGAACGCATGGATCGTGCTCTTGATCTTGCCTGAAGGAGAGTTGATAATAAATAAAGGTCTTTAAATAGCCATGTTGGTTAAGGGCCGTCCTCTTTTTATCCTGCCTGCAGTTAGCTCTTCAACAATAAATTGCGTAGTAGATACAGAATCTGAAACTGTCTACCATCTGAATGAAAGGTCTTTTCCATGTCCGAAAATGCATCTGAACAACAGCCGAGCCAGAGCCGTCGTAAATTTATGAAACAGTCTTTGACCACGCTGGCAACAACGGGGCTGGTCGTAAATCCGGCGTTGACTTCTGGTGCTTTTGCTGCCAGTTCTGAATTGATCAAAGTCGGACTGGTTGGCTGTGGCGGTCGAGGAACCGGGGCGGCAGCACAGACACTGCGGGCGGATTCCAATGTTGAACTGGTTGCGATGGCGGATGCGTTTGGTGATCATCTTGAAAAAAGTTACCAGAACCTGAAGAAGACGGAAGTTCAAAATCGGGTCAAAGTTGACGCCGATCACAAGTTTGTCGGGTTCGACGCCTTTCAGAAACTGATTGATTCTGGTGTTGACCTCGTGATTTTAGCGACGCCTCCTCATTTCCGACCACAGCAGTTGCAGGCCTGTATCGATGCCGGCAAACATGTGTTCTGCGAAAAGCCGGTTGCCGTCGATGCACCAGGGATTCGCTCCGTACTGAAAACAACTGCCGAAGCCAAAAAGAAAAACCTGACCCTCGTTTCCGGTCTCTGCTGGCGTTATGAGCCTGGTATGCAACAAATGGTCGATAAAATTCATGAAGGGGGAATTGGTGATATCGTGGCCATGCACAGCACCCGCTATCTGGGTGGTGTTGCCAAAATGGTGAAACGCAAACCGGAATGGTCAGACATGGAATACCAGATGCGAAACTGGTATTACTACACCTGGCTGTCGGGCGACTTCAATACCGAGCAGTTCGTGCATGAGCTGGATAAACAGTCGTGGGTGATGGGAGAATATCCTGTCCGCTGCTACAGCACAGGCGGACGTGAGACACGAACCGGTGAAGATTATGGTCAGATCTTTGATCACTTCAGTACTGTGTACGAGTATGCCAATGGTGCGAAATTTGTCGCGTCCACTCGACATCAGCAGGGATGCAGCTCCCTGTTTGTTGATACTGTGTCAGGCACTGAGGGAACAGCCACGCTGATGAAGTACCAGATCGAAGGCAAGAATCCCTGGAAAGGCGCCCGCCGTCGTGCCAACATGCATCAGTTGGAACATGACGCGATGTATAAGGCCCTTAGAAATGGTGAAGTCATCAATAACGGGGATTACATGGCAAACAGTTCCATGATGGGCATTATCGCCCGTATGTCAGCCTATACGGGTAAGACGCTCACCTGGGAACAGGCCATGAATTCCCAGGAAGACCTGTCTCCCGAGAAATATGACATGACCATGTCACTGCCCGAACCCAAAGTGGCGACACCCGGCGTGACTCCCTTTGTATAAAAGTGGTCGACAATCGAACTTAAATTGACAACCGGAGTGTGGTTTACACTTCGGTTGTTTTTCTATCGTGATATTAAAAGGATGATCTTTCAGTTATCCGCAATGAAAATGAAAACCGGAGGAAGTGATGAAGTCGCTCGCGAATTCGCTTTTGCTGCTGGGAGTTCTGATGGGGACCTGCCTGTGTTTTACTGATTCCTCCTGCCGGGGGAGTGAAAAAACAACAGGTTCGAAAATAGAAAAACCGCGTCTGACGCTTTCGCGTGAAAAAAATATGTTATTGATTCACGGCGATCATATTCCAGGGGGAAAGATTCCCATTAATTATCTGGAAGCCTACTGTCGCGCGAATTCGACTGATGCCGACTGGGGAAAGCATACGGTAGTTAAGCATGAGACACAGACTCTCTCCCTGAACGAAGACCAGACCATTCTGAAGCTGAAATGCACGGTTGCCGATGGCGTTACTGTGCAACATACCATCACCGCAAAAGAGGATGAGGTCGACTTTCAACTGGTGGCCCACAACCCGACTGATCGACGCTCCGAAGTTCACTGGGCACAACCCTGTATCCGCGTGGGTGAATTTGCCGGCCTGGGTGCTTCCACGACTGATGATAAATATGCTTATATCAAAAAATCGTTCGTCTTTCTGGATGGCAAGCCAGCGTTCATGCCCACCCGTAACTGGGCGACCAAAGCACGCTATGTTCCCGGACAGGTCTGGTGTCCGGTGAATGTTCCTCGTTCCGATGTGAATCCCCGACCGTTAAGCAGTGAAGTGCCCAGTAACGGCTTGATTGGCTGTTATAGTGGCGATGGTCAGTGGATATTTGCCACCGCGTTTGAACCATACCAGGAATTGTTTCAGGGGGTGATTCGCTGCCTGCATGCCGATTTTCGCTTAGGCGGTCTGAAACCGGGAGAGACAAAAACGATTCGCGGGAAAATCTATATCGTTCCCGCTGATATGGATGCGCTGGTGAAACGTTACGAACGGGATTTTCCAGGCGAGGCTGGTTATTCTCTTTTCGCGTATG
>AZIC01004302.1_pt1 | contig 20152 bp, 18 predicted proteins | sample 359061 | NCBI WGS metagenome assembly AZIC01 (sample SAMN02429709, study PRJNA222657) | marine sediment metagenome | biome: Sediment sample; isolation source: sample MGS-MES from oil contaminated site at the harbour of Messina (Sicily... | place: Italy: Messine | collected 2011-04-30 | depth 1 m m
TCCAGCCTGGGTTCGTCCAGGTTTTCATATTCAGGCCCCAAAGCCACAACTGTGACCTGACCTTCTTTGACTATTTCCGGGGGATAATCAGCAGGCATAATAGAACTGTCAACTAGAGCGTCATTTGCAAAAGGCCTCTCTGAATTCAGATGAGGACATCAAAGGAACCTACACATAGTAATCCAATTCACTAAAGTGTCAACCAAGAAATCCGATTCGCGGTCCAAGATCTATCGACGCAAGTCTATTAAAACCGAATATTTATCAACACGCTATCCTCAACGTACTCCCCCCAGAATCATGCACGTTTCCTGAGGAAATGCCGGGGAGAGGTGTTATTGTTCGTTTTTCCAGTCTTGCAGTTCGGCTTTTAGTTTCAATTTTTGATTATTACGGAATATCGTGAGGGTCACAGTGTCACCCACCTTATGAGCTTCCAATGCATCCAGTAGAGAATTTGAACCCACAATTGGTGTTTCATCCATTTGCAAGATCAAATCTCCCAGGACAATATTTCCACTCTTGTCCCGCCTTATTTCCAGTAAACCAGCCTGGTCCGCGGCACCACCTTTGAGCATATCCTGAACCATCACCCCCTGGATTGAAGGTGGTAAAACCCCATTCTTTTTGAGCTTGCCTGTCACGAAGTCATCGACTCCCGTAAAATTCAGACTGGGACTCTGAATCTTTCCATATTCGATCAATTGAGGAACGAATCGGCTGATCAAATCTACCGGCACTGCATAGCCAATACCGGCATAAACGTGTGATGAGCTGTAGATCGCCGTATTCATCCCGATTAATCGTCCAGAGCTGTCCAGAAGCGGCCCCCCTGAATTTCCGGGGTTGATAGCAGCATCGGTTTGAATCACGTTTCGGATTGATCTTCCGGTTACCGAAATTATTTCCCTCCCTAATCCACTGATAATTCCAGTGGTTAGGGTCTGGTCAAGTCCAAAGGGGTTTCCGATCGCTAAGACGGTCTGTCCTACCTGCAGATTGGAAGAAGCTCCAATCTCGATGGGTTTCAATAGTTCCACAGGTGCATCTATTTTCAATACTGCCAAGTCTTTAGAGGGAGCAACCCTGACACGGTAAGCTGTCCATGTCGAGTTATCAGCCAGGGTTACCGTCATTTCATCCGCGTTTTGGATCACATGAAAGTTGGTAACAATATGTCCCCCCCGGTCCCAAATGAATCCACTACCAGAACCCTGGGGCGTCTTCTGCTGATTCAGACTGAAACGTCCCAGTTCAAATGCAATCTCTGATGTTCGGATATGTACCACCGACGGTGATGCTTCTCGAAAGAGATCAATCGTTCTGACTTCAGACTGGGTAAGATCTGGTGCCATCGGAAACTGATACGATGTCTGGCGGAATTGACGTCTGATCAATTCACCAGACATCAGGACAATCAGAACGATTAAAATAAGAATTAACCAGCGCTGGATCGCTGAAGATTTTCTGGAAGGAGAATCCAAGCTGTCTGTCCCTGTTTCTGAATGAATAACCTGATTTTTTCACTGCAATCAATAGAGGTTGAGTACAGAGTTGAAGGACTCCCATTTTAGGTCAGGACACTCTCGAATCGCAACCGCTGTTTCCCCAGTCGGCACTCCCAGAATGCTGATTACTGCAACCTGGCTGCAGCAGAATTCAATTCACTGACTGCTTTGATAAATCGTTTTTTGAGCTTGGGAGATAATTCCGGGAATGCGGAAATCACTTCGGGACTTAACATCTTATGACAGCGTTCCACAGCAGAACAGATCCGCTTGATTGCCTGCTCCGGAGTGATTTCAGGTTTCGCCACGACAGCCACTTCTGAGCTCGAACCTTGAGGCGCGGGTGCACCAGCTCCAGAACGGAAAGGACTATAGTCGGTGCCGGAACCACCAACGTCTCGTGCATGAGCCCCCACCGTAGCAGGGGAGTCAGCCTGCTCGCGGGAACCTGATTCTCCCCGCTCCAGCTGATCATACTCAGAGGGATCTTTAACCGAGATCGGTTCATCTGAGACAAATGTTACTTCGGAATCGACGGGATATTCTTCAAACGGTTCGGAGATAGAAAGATCTTCTCCATTCACAGCACGTCGCCACGCTTTCAACTCGGCCACAGTCGCCTGATTCTCTTCCGCCCACTGTAGACATTCCGGAGCATCATCCCAGGTCAATGCAATATAGTAGTGTGACCACTTGAGATGCTGATATTGTTCCCGAACATCCCCGAATGTTTCCCAGACCCTTCGCCGCTGATAAATCTGATCGCCACTCAATCCGACCATTGCGCCAAAATCAGCATCGGTTCTTCCCTTGGCATATTTTTTTGTCCATTGTGCAGCACATTCGCCAATCACCCAGCTACTGTCGCTCAAGGCTTCCCGGGCACGATCAATTAATTGTTCTTCCGTCATTTTTGCTGTTGTATCTGTATGATCAATCATAATATTTCTACTGGTCTATTCTGGAAACGAAAAAGCTCTCCTCAATCCATTTGCTTTTTTGAAAACTGAGAAGAGAAATTATGAACCATCGCCACTGAAACGACTCTTGAAAAGTGCAGGGCAGATCTAGGCTCGATGCTACACGGATTTGGCGTGGAATACCACCAAAGCGGAACAGTTACTCAACCAGAAGCCATATTCGCCTATTTCCTGCAAGCAAAAGTATTGTAAACTGCTCAAGACATCACTGATCACCCAGTTGTTAACCTGGGAAGCTTACAAAAATCTTACCGATCAGTGGCTGAATGCTTGACCTAACTTCGATCGGTTATTAGGATTCGGTCAAATCCAGACGAAGAAGAGTCGAATAATGTCTGTATCACTTCTGTTGATTAACTAATTTCAACACAATAAACTCTGGATAGATAAGAGCTTATTGGAGTGAGAAACAGAAAATTCCAGGCGCCGTAGCCAAGTGGTCTAAGGCGGCGGATTGCAAATCCGTTATTCCCCGGTTCGAATCCGGGCGGCGCCTCTTCAAATAAAAAACAGCATCCTCAAGGATGCTGTTTTTGTTTGCGCTGACACTTTCGGCTACAATTTATTTTTTCTGGCTGTTTTCAAGTTCGACCAGAAATTCCGAGTTTTTCAGACAATGAACCATACTGATATCGCCGGCCATTCTTCCCCTGCGATCCGTGATCTGATCTGCGGTATTGACCATCCGATCCAGACCTGCAGTCAATGTCTGCTTGATCATAGCAGACTCGCTGGATTTTAGTTCTGTAAGCTCAGAACCAGAAGCATTCCACAACAACCAGGATGTGGTGATATCATGCAGACTCGCTGTGCCCCGAGGATAATACTGATCAATCCTCAACTCCCAGGCAGCTTTCGACTGTTGTAAGCTGTCTTTGAAAAACTTCTGACTCTCTGATTCCTGATTCTGATTTTGATAGAATTTTCCCTGAACATAATTAAAATGCGCTTTCGATAAATCCACCAGATCTGCTCTACCCAAACCTGCCCCCTTTGAAGAAAACCACTCTACAGTAGACTCAATTTGACGGAGGTCCTGTGCATAATCCATCAGACTCGTTGCATCTTTTTTCACTCCATGGAAGATATTCTGTTCCTGTCTCGCAAGATTTACAGCACGAGAAGCACGCCGATATTCTGTGAGCCCCGCTTCTCCCACTCCAAATTCATCTTCGCGAACGGAATAATATTCATCAGAGAGCTGAGTTATCTGCCTCAGGGCAGATTGTTGACCATCGCGGTTTCGTGAGACACCAGCTATTTCATAATCATTCTGAGCCAGAATCAGCCTGGCATGTACCAGATCTCCGTACCAACCTTGAGCGGCGGGCTGATTAAAGGCGTGTAACTTTTCGACTGCTATCTGAATCAGGTTTCGCTTCTCATTTAATAATTGTAATTTGGCACGATCCTGATTCTGTACCTCAGCTACCTTGATCTTCGTAGCGTAAGCAAGATTCAATGCCAGATTGTAGTCTGCCAGAGGAAGCAATCCCCGTGAAAAAGAATTCTCAGTCTGGTTGATTAAATTATTAGCTGTCGTAACTGTCTGTTCCAGCTTCCGTCGCAGCACACGCGATGCTGACTGAGTTGTAAGCTGTTTTTGATATTGAAGCTGATTCTTCGGCTTGGGTGCATTCACGGGTGACTGTTGCTCTGTTTTACCCGCCATAATCTGAGGTACGACATTTAATGGAATGAAATGCTTGATATCCCTGTGTTTATTCTCCGGCAGGTCTTCATTATTAATACTCACAAGTAATGTCTGCTCGGATTCCTCATCCAGAAATTTTTGAACTGTCTGTTGAGGCTTAAAATTGGTGTGAGCATCCAATGGCGGTTCGGTTAATGGTGACTGTGAACCGGACGGAGCGATGACTAGTCCCACCATGAACAGCAGCACAAAACAACTGATACAGAAATGAATTCGATCGCTCATGAGGATACTTAATTACCAGAATGGATAAGGTCCAGGAAAAGAACCTCTGGACTTCGATAGAGCGATCCATGCTGTTTGATTCTCGAACTTCCTGTTTTACTAAGTCGACAGAATCTAACTGATAGATTTCAAAAACTTCTAGCAGCGTTGTAATACAAACGAGATGTATTTCTGTCAGTGATCGACGAACTGGTACGAATGGATTAATTGGACCAGCGATGCGATACACTGAAGTATAGCTCTCAAAACCCATTCTGTAGTAGTTTGTTTAGGCCTTCCTGAAAATCACACTTATAATGCTCCCCCCTATGGTATACCAGCCCCAGAAAGTTGACATTTATACACACGTCAAATTGAATCAATCAGTGCTTTTTTTATTTTCGTTCTGGCTTTAGATCAGTCTGAATCTTTACCATAAAAGCAATTGTCTACAGCATCCTATTTACCCATGGTTACATATTTGCTTCTAGTGATAACATTTGTTATCGTAACGCCGTCCTCTTAACCACTACATTCACCCTATTCGACTCATTTTTTCATTTGATTGATTTTAGTCATTCTCAGATCGCGTACTGAATGAACAGGTTATTTAGACAGTTGGTTTTGGCTCATCGCTTGATTGATTGAGTAAAAAAGGATCCGTGATGCACCCTCTTGGAATTCTCTATACGTCGGACTCCCAGATTGGTTTGAAACTCAGTAAACAGTTGGATGAAATCAATCTAAAGCTAACAACAGTTTCCTGTCACGAGGATCTGAAACATGCACTTCAGGAATCAAGTCAGACGGTATTATTCATTGACTTGCGTGCTGATCAGTCCATTCCTGAAATTGAGGATCGGAAATCAGTCCTGCTATACCTACGCAATCAATGCGAAACCCCTGTTAAGGTCGTTTCAATCATTGATCAGTTTATTCCCCTCGAATTACTGGAGTCAGCCCATTTTCTGACAGACAGCTACCTGGAATACCCACCTGTTTCCGATGAAATCCGGATACTTTCAGAAGATCTGGATGCCATCGATCCAGTGGTAAAATCATCTCATTTGCCAGAATCGCGTCATATTTTTGATCAAAATAAGCATGTTACAACCTACACCGCGGCAATGATCCCAATTCTTGATCAGATCACAAAAATTGCTCGACACAATGTTACGTTACTTCTGGTTGGTGAAACAGGTACCGGTAAAACGACTCTGGCATCAATGATTCACGAACTCTCACCAAGAAGCTCAGAACCTTTCCAGAACATCGCCTGTGGTGCACTCCCTTCCGAATTAATTGAGAGCGAACTTTTCGGCCACTTGAGAGGTTCGTTTACAGGCGCTGATCGTTCCAAAATCGGTCGGTTCGAAGCTGCAGGGAAGGGGACTCTGCTTCTGGACGAAATTGATATTCTCTCATCCAAAGACCAGGCTAAGTTACTAAAAGTCATTGAGACGGGTCAGTTTGAGCCTGTTGGATCCACAGAGTCCCGTATCTCTGAAGCACGTTTAATTGTTGCTGCAAATGTAGAACTGGATGAACTGACTCGTAATAACAAATTTCGCTCTGACTTATACTATCGACTGAATGTACTCCAGTTTCGGCTGCCAGCCCTCCGCGAGCGACCGCATGATATCATCCCGCTCACTGTTCAGTTTATTACAGAATGCTGTGAGCAACACGGAATCACGATTACAAAAATACATCGCAGTGTGCCAGACATGCTCAAACGATACCAATGGCCAGGAAACCTGCGTGAATTAAAGAACCAGATTCAACGAGCAGTCCTGTTTTCAAATCACGGTGAACTGACCTCTGATGAATTTTCTCCTAATATTATTGAAGAAGTCAGCAACTGTAGCCAGAAAGAACTGCACCAGGACATGGAGAGCAAATCTCTGGCAGATCAGGTAGCCATCAGCGAGAAACATTTACTTCAGAAATCGCTCTCGGAGAATGGATACCGAAAAACAGCTACTGCGAAAGCGTTGGGGATCAGCCGAGTAGGTCTCTATAAGAAAATGCGCAAGTACGGAATGCTGGAACAATCAAAAACTTCTTCAATGAAGAAAATTCAGGCCGAGAATTAAAACGGGTTTGGAGTAGTGTGTTTTCTGAAAACGCACTCCACTCAACTTCTCTGATCCCGCACTAAACTGTGTCCAGTTTGACTATAGCGTCTTCAAGGCTGTTTGGCCCGAGTATATTAGATTGAAAGACGCCATGGTTAAATATGATGTGCTCTTGAATTTAATAAATTCTTATTTTACAGACTGCCATTTTCAGACTGCCGACGGACTGATTCAGATGTAGTACTGATGGAGTCCCCATAAGTATTTGGTTCAAGAATCCCCCCCGGTTGATGTTCACGGATCAAAAAGTTACGCAGTTCTAGAACTGCCGGTCCGAAGAACAAAATATAAATGGGTGGCGCCATGCAAAAGATGATGGGGAACAACAGCTTGATACTCGTTTTGCTGGAGTTCTCTTCAGCCCGCTGCCGGTATTTTCTTCGTACTCCATCTGCAAAGTCAATTAAAGCCGTTGAGACATTCGTTCCCAGCCGTTCTGTCTGAGAAACCATTAAAGACAAGGTGTTCACATCAGGAGCATCGATACGTTTAGCAAACTGCTTTAAAGCATCTGCCATCGAATTTGCATCCGCATGCCTGCGAATTATTTCGAACTCGACGGCAATGTCCGGATGAGAAAAACGGACTTCATCGGTGACACGCTCTAGTGCCGTTCGTAAAGGCACTCCACCTGTCAGGCACATCATCACCAGGTCAAGTGCATCAGGCAAACCTCTCTGAATCCGGTGCACACGACGACTGGCCTGGTTATGCAGGACAATACGAGGCAGGCCATAACCTGCGCCGGCAATAAGTAATCCTGCTACCAGAATAATTTCCGGAACATTCGAACCTGGGTCGGCTAATACGCAACCAATTCCCGTCCCGATTAACACGATGACAACCAGCATATTTCGGGTTGCCAGATATTCCACCAGTGCTGTTGAGCGATAGTAACCAGCCCGTTTCAAATCGAGTTCAATTTTACTGATTTCCTCGCTGGATTGTGGAATCACTCCAGAAAGCGCACGGCTGAAAACACCAACTTTTGATGTTTTATAATAACTGGCCCCTCGCTCATCGAAGTTTGAATTCTTATTCCTGTTTCTGCCTGCCCGGTGCCCCGCTGAAATGGCATCTCCGATCAGGAAGATTACAAAACAGACTAGCAGGAAAGTGGCAACAGTGACAATTTCAATAAACATGGATGTCTCTTTAATTAAAAACCAGCATCATTTTGACAGTCAACCAGCTTGAGAAAGTTTGAATCAACACTTAATAATCTGTTCTTAAGAGTGTCGAAACCCAGAGGACCCCAATTACTTCCAGAACAATTGCAATCAGTAGCAGAATATTTCCAATGGGATCAGTATAGAGATTAGAAACATGATCAGGGAACGCGACCAGTAACACAACAAATGCCACGGGAGCCACTATCGTCATCAATAGAGCCGAGGCACGACCGGCCCCTGTAGAAGCTTTCATCTGACGGCGATAGTTAATACGATCGCGAATCACATCCGCCATGCGTTCCAAGTTGGCTGGCAGATTACCACCCGTTTTACGATACAGCATTAGCGTGGACGTTAATATTTTCAGATCAATCAACTGAATTCGGCTGGAAAGTGACTTCATCACAGCGGGAACAGACAAATTCATATCGAGCTGACGTGCACAGCGTCTGAATTCAAAACTCAATGGACCTTTCGTTTCTTCTCCAACAATCGAAATCGCCTGTTCGAGACTGGCTCCGGCATGCGTCGATCGAGCCAGTAAATCGATCATTTCCGGAAGTTCTTCCTGAATGGTCTGCATGCGTTTTTTTCGGCGAAGGTGCAGAACGATCAATACGGCAATCATGCCCCCAATCATCCCGGCAATCCCGGCCAGAGGTTGATTCGAGTAAATGAAAACGCTGCCACCAATCCCCAGTCCGCAGGCAATCAACAGGAGAAAAGCACTGAATGGTGTAAAATCTGAGCCGTTTTCAAGCACCAGCCGATCAAAACTCTGATCGAATTTTCCCAGCAGGCTGGTCGCTGGCTGTTGATCAAACACATTATGAATTCTACGCAACCGAGGCCGTTTTGAAAAAGTCTCACCTTTGGAACCGGCCACTCCAGACAAATCACGGATAAACAGAAAAGCTGCCAGTACAGCAACTGTTACTGCAGCAAAACAAATCAATGCGATCGATGAACTGTCCACTTCCGGAGTTCTCCACTTACTTTTAAAACACAATACACAAACAAGGGGCAAAAGTCCCCGAGTGCTATTTCTTATCTTTTCTCAAAGATCTGCTGGCTTAATTTGATTCCGGATGCTTCCATACGTTTGAGACATTCTGGGCGATAACCGGTGGCATAAAATTTACCCTGTGCCTTCCCCTGGTCATCAATTCCCGTTTGTTCAAAGCCAAAAATATCTTCTACTTTGTAGTCTCCCTGGCTATTTAGTGAGACGATCTCAGATACTTTCGTCACACAACGCTGTCCACCTTTCAGACGAGATACGTGCAGGATAATTCCAATACCATTTGCAATATATTGTCTGATCACAGGCAAAGGCAGTTCAAACCCACTCATGGCCACCATCATCTCCAGTCGGGCCAGTGCATCACGGGTATCATTGGCGTGGACGGTAGTCAGAGAACCTTCATGACCTGTATTCATTGCCTGAAGCATATCCAACGCTTCAGCACCTCTTACCTCACCAATAATGATTCGATCAGGACGCATACGCAAACTGTTTTTTACCAGTTGCCTCTGGGAGATTTCTCCCACTCCTTCGGTATTATCGACTTTGGTTTCCAGCCGAACAACGTGTTTATGCTGCAACAATAACTCAGCGGAATCCTCGATTGTAATCAGTCGTTCTTCACGCGGAATAAAGTTTGACAGGGCATTCAACATTGTTGTTTTACCACTGCCGGTACCACCTGAAATCAACATACTGATCCGGGAATCAACCACAGCAGCCAGGAAGTCAACGATCTCCGGTGTGACAGATTCTTTTTCTATCAGATCATCGATCTGAAGAGGCTTTGCTCCAAATCGTCGAATCGATAACGATGGCCCATTTAAAGCCAGTGGAGGGATAATGGCATTGATACGGGAGCCATCAGGGAGCCGGGCATCAACCATCGGATTGACCTCGTCAATCCTGCGTCCAACGCGTGACACAATTCTCTGGATAATTCGCATCAGGTGCTGGTTATCAGCAAAAATGACATCCGACTCCTGAAGTTGCCCCCCTTTTTCAATATGTATTTCATAAGCATGATTGACCAGGATATCGCTTACATCAGGATCCTGCATGAGTTTATCAAGTGGTCCCAGCCCGAAAACCTCGCTTAACAATTCACCCAGAAGCCGCTCGCGGTCGATCCCTTCAAGCACTGAAGCATGATCATCACAGATTTCCATTGCGACGGCACGCACTTCTCCGGAAAGTTCTTTCTCAGAGATCTGGGCCAGCATGGACAGATCAAGGGAATCAACCAGTTCCTGATGGATGAGTACTTTTTGTTTCTGAAATCGAAGTTCAGCTTCCCTGTTTTCAGGAATGTAACTGATCGGTTCCACAAAAAGTTTTTTTGTACCAAGTGATTCCATGCTAAAACCTAAATGTCTGAAGATTTGTTATCCAGACTGAAAACCAATCGCCTGGATCGAATTCCATATCAATTGACTCTGCAGTCCTTGAAGTCGATGCGCACCCTGACTGTTACATGGAGCTAAGCTGAAACTTAATCTACCAAAGCCGCTACCTACGATCATCCGATGTCGAGTCGAGAATTACAGACAACCCTGTCAGATATTACAACCCACTGACAGGTGTCGAAATCTCTGAAGTTTTGTTTACGGATGGTTTCATCGTAGTCGTTGTTTTGCCGGAGGGGATCACTTCTGAAGCTACAGGTGTCTCAATTGCATCAATCCAACTCTGACTTTTGAATGCACGATTGCCTTTGAAATGCACTGTATTCAGACTACCCCCACGATAGATATCCATGCTGGAAATGCGCTGGTTCGGAATGAAGCCAAGAATATTTGAAAGCGTCAGTCGATCACTGGCACGACCAGCTGAAACGACTTCTGTATTTTCATTGGGGTGCCGTAAAGCCAGACTTAATACGCCATGATCTTCAACCACCTTAAGTACTTTGCCCTGTTCGGGAGAAACCTCAAGTGTCACAGGATAGTCAGCGTCTGCCCCGCTTCCTACTTTGTGTCCGGGTACAGCCAGATCTCCCACAGCTAAAACGCGTACCTTTTCCAGAAGAGTGATTGTAGTTTCTGGAATACCTTCCGTTGCATTGGAACGAAACAGTACATCCACAACAGTTCCCGGACGAGAAAAACCAGCCACATTACCAATTTTGTGTATTGCCACCGTAACAGCACGGTTGCCAGGTTCCAATATTTCTGAAATTCCGGGCCCCATTCCATTGGCAAACAACTCAATCGTATGGAAAGGCTGACCTGCTTTAATCGCCGTCTTGAGTGTTCGCCCAGTAATATACTGGGTGGTCATAATCCTCTGCTTGCCTTTAGTATCATAATCTTTTGCAAGCAGCTCGGGAGAGATTTGCAGAATGGAAATATCGTCGAGAGAGAGTGTCTGCCCCGGAAGCAGGTCACGTGAAGCAATCGGAAGTTGTATCTTCCTGGGTCCTGCTGGTGGATCTTCTGCCAGTACGAAAGGTTTTGGCTTCTCATGCAGAAACTGTCTCACAGTATAAGCTGCACCTAGACCTAGTAGGATTGCGAAAATCGCTGCCGTCATCGTTCCTGGACTAATTTTTGCCACGCTAACTTCCCTGAAATCTTCGGTTTTTGATTTTTTTGTTTGATATCAACTGTCGTCGGCCTTCACCAGACTTCAGATGAAATACACTCTATGTTTAAGTACTGTTTCATTCTAAAAACAGTATCTGGCTTTTCTGCTTATTCGCCTGTTGCTGATATTGTAAGATCGAGCCCGGCAGGTGCTTCATCCACTGGATCACTCACACTACTGGAGTCAATGTATTCGCTGGTAACACCGTTGAAAGAATAACTGTAAGACTGATCGAAGCTCTCAAGCGCAACGGCTACATCACCAAACTCCTGGACAATCTGATCTCGCAGAGTAACAACACCAGGCAGAAGGCCCAAAAGCAGAATTGTCATCAACAAAACTGTCGCAAAAGGAGAAACACTCCCCCCTTCTTCCTTCCATAATTGACAAGCAATTCTCATTCCTGCACGAATCCCGTCTGAATATAATCGAGATTGAAATTTAATAACCACTTACTCTTCAGGCATCTTATGTGCCAAAGTCAAATGACTTTAGAAATCATCTGTTTCCGGAGGGGCGTCTCCGGAAACAGTTAATAGAATTTCAAGCAGCTAAGGCTTAACCTTCACCTACTGTAGCATCAATCTGTACGCTGATGCACTCAGGTTCTGTACCAGCGCCATCAACGTTGGTATCACAGAAGTCAGTCAGGTCACTGAACACGGAACCAGCAGTGCTGGATGTGTGTCCTGTTACACCTGAAAAACTGTAACTCTGATTAATGTTTGAAATAGCTAATGCAAGGTCACCCAATTCCTGAACAACCTGATCACGAACGGTAGCCAGACCAACGACAACGCCCAGAACCAGGATTGTGCCGATCAGTACGAGTTCAGACGAGACAACAAAACCGGCCTCATCATTCCAGAACTTAGAAAGCATGTTCATTCTAACTCCTCATTATTTTGTGAACTGATTTAACAGTTCAATTGAACATTTTGAAAGAAAATTGAAACATCAGTCTCAGCGAATCCCACATCAAACATTGGTAGTAGATTCGCTAAGTTTGGAGTGAGCAATCACCCCTGGAAAAGGTCCTAAACTTAAGTACCTTCTGGCTCAGCAACAACGATACTGATACAGTGAGCAAAACTACCACTGGGTTGTGCATCAAGATCACAGAAGTCTGTGTTATCGTTGAACAACGAACCTGAGGTGCTGGAAGAGTGACCTGTGATTCCTGAGAAGGAATAGCTCTGGTTACTGTTAGAAAATGCAGCGGCAACGTCTGCAAGTTCCGCGATTACCTGATCGCGCAATGTAGTCAGTCCGACAATCATGCCAAGAACCAATACAGTAGCGATCAGCACTAATTCTGTTGAAACGACGAAACCATTTTCATCATTCCAAAACTGCTGAAACATCTTCATTCGTACTCCTCACATAGATCAAATGGTTAATGCCTACTCGATGCACCGCAAGCAAATGCAGTTCTCAACATCCGAGTAAATTAACTCGCCTGCACACGCCCTGCGCAGACGTTGCAAAAATACAGCAGACGATGTGCCATTTTGACCCACAATACATATTTTTCGCATTTCCACTCCACATTGCATCTTGCGCCTTCTCACAATAACTGGAAATAACATCATCACCGGTAAAATCCTCAACCATCGGTTTATGTACTAATTCCGATAAAATTTGAGTTGACCATTCACCAGAGAATGTTACGACGCATCCATGTTTCCAATAGTTAACACTCTGAAACAAAGTGTTACCCATGATGCACAAGCTGAGTTAAATAGATGCTCATCTCAAGTAAAGCAGGGAATGAGAAGCGAGAGCCTGCCTTCAGATCGTGAGGAAACACGATCAAAGGTCTTGGGCGCTCTGACCTGACAAATCAACCTGGTAGGGAAATTTCCCCCGCCAAAGCGCCAGAGCGCGTCCTGCATGAGACAGGAAGGTATAGCTGCTTTGAATCTCAGATTCAGGCATCTGCTGGATGGTCTTCACGAGCCAGTGACCGGCTTTCTGCAGGGTTTGCTCCGGAGGTAATACCTCAGGAGGAGCCAGTGACCACCATTCCATGGCATGACCGGTTGCCAGAACGCGGCGAGCGACAGGAGCAAATTTCTTTTCTGAAGCCTGATCCAGAGGTTGACCATCCCAGTTTTTATCCCAGAATCCTTCCTCTGTCTGGTTTTTGACCAGCAGGCTGGTTATCCCCTGAAGATATTTTACTATTTTTTCACGACCAGCTTCTGTCAGGATGGGAGCCTGCTCATCCACTCTGAGCAAAATTACAAGGGCATGTAATCGATGATTCCCATAACAGACCCCTTTGACTGGAGGCTGCCGCATGATCCGCTCTGAGATCAGATCGAAATTGATGTATTGTCCCTCAGTTGTCATCCAGTCCCGAGAGGAATTCAAATACAGAGCAAAGACCACAGCAGACCATTCGTATTCTACCTGATTCAGCGTGAATGACCGCATCGTCTCCTCGATCATGGCCGCCAGCGTCGTCTCTCCTTCAGAGGTGACAACCGGATAATCGACGGGGGTGCCGACTTCTGCCAGGGTAGCGAGTGTATGATCTTCATGACTCGATGTTGCTAACCCCTCCTGCACGCGGGGCCTGACTCCATACTGGTTATAAACCAAGAGTGGATCGGTCTTTTCCCCCCAGACATCTCCAAACCGGCGATGATCAAGCAAGATATCCCTCATTTCGATACCAGAAAGTGACTGAGGGTCATCAAATTCAGCTTCAATTCCCCAGAAACGCAGCGCATGATCGACATGATTTATTCGCGGCGACTTGCTTCTGAATTGAGGTTTAAGTCGATTCAGCACCTTCACGAGATCTTCGTCGGCGACAATCTCGGGCCGGTTATATTGAGGGGTCACTGCCAAAGGAATTAATCGTATTTCCGGCAACTGCTTCTGCTGTTCCCAACTTTGGAATCGAATCGCTCCCCACGTGATCACAGCACCAACCAGTAACAGATGGAAACACAGAAACCCTGCTATTTTCAGTTTGGATTTGAGCGACATGACCTGAGGACTCATGGTTGCACCTCCTGTTTTTCGTTCGCTGACTGGTCCGTATCTTGTGTTTTATCCTTTGTTTTATCCTGTCTGGCAGCAGCTATTAAATCCGGTTCTCGTGACACTACAACACTCAGATCATCCTCATAAACCACTTTAAACCCTGCCAGCTTGCGCACCTGCTTGTTCAGCTGAACCTGCTTTTCCTTATGGACGATGAAGGTGGTGACAGCATACTTTTCCGCAACCGATTGCCAGCCTCGATTGGCCCTGGCAATCCCCAGGTAATCTTTCCAGACCCGAGGCGGAGTAAGGTGTACGGCATTGGTTGTCATAAATACGTTCATTCCCTCGGGACCATCCCAGACCAGCCAGTCTCCCCACCACTGAGGATTCCACACCTGCCCCTGGGGAGGATGTTCTTTTAAAAACTCCGTCAATTGACGGGGAGTTCCCTCACTGTAAATTTTATCCAGCGCACGAGGCGTTCCACCAAATAAAGGGGTCGCAACATTGGAGAATGCAAATCCAAACCAGACGATCAATAAGCAAACTGCTGTAATAACAGGTGTTTTTCGAGACCAGAAGGAAAGGGACTGTTCTGAATCCGCATTCGATTCAGGAACCAGTAACTCTTTCCGTGGGATCACATTTGCCAGATGAGGAACCATGGCATAGACAAAAACAACAGAAAACCAGCCAATCATTCTGACTCCCACAATCACAGCCAGAGACAGCAGTCCCACCCGCAGGACATCTGCTGTTCTGATAGTCGCCCGACTGTGGCGGTATAGTCCCAGCATCAGCACCCAGGAAGTACAGAACCAGATTCCTTCGGCATCCCTGAACTCAAGTGGCTCCCACTCCAGTACGTCTTTCAGGTTCGGATTCCGTGGAAACGTCAGAGAATTCAGAAACAGATCCATATGGTAGGGATTGAGCAGTGCCCCGCAGACTGATAATTCTGTTACCACCAGCCAGCGTCTGACCCAGGGATCACTACAGACCTGAACCAGGCTTCTTGTTCGCCAGCCCACTTCCAGTACCCTGCCTAGAAATTGCAGCCCCAGGATAGCCAGCCCGACAACAAAGGATCCATGCAGGTTTGCCCATGCCAGAAAAATGAGCGGAACTCCCAGATAGAGAGCCAAAAGCAAAGGCAAAGGTGCTTTTTTTCCAGAGTTCGGAGCACCATTACCTGGATTGGCTCTTCGATCCCAGGCATCATATTTCTCTGACCAGGCCATGATCACCAGCATCAGCGCAACGCACAATGTTCCAAATATTTCTGGACGTATGATTGCGATACGGCTTGAAGAAATGACTACCAGCAGAAACGACGCCAGGGTACTGACGCCTGCTCGACCGGTTTTCAGATAAAACGCCAGCCAGAATAGAACATGGGTTGTGAATACGGTTAGTGCAAAAATATGCGACAAACCCCGTACACCGAATGATTCATAAACTTTGGCAAAGAAAACCTGTGAGAGCCAGGCTGCATCAATACTTTTGACCCCTTCTGCCAGAGAAAGAAAAGGGTCGTACACGGGCAGACTCTGATGAGCGACAATCCATTCCCCGTAGGAAACATGTCCCCAGATGTCGGAATAAAAAATATGTACGTTACCAAAGTAGAAAAAAAGCAATGCAAACCAGAGACAGGTTACTAACTGAGGCCATCCCATCGAGAACAATTCACGGTAAGACCGCTGCTCACTGCCTGGATGTTGTGACTCCAGTGTCCCTGGATAAGAATCGACCGACATAATGCTTTCCACTATTTGTAACGAACGATAAGTTCTGAACGCATCACATTTAACGATAGCGTCTCTCAATCTAATATACTCGGGTCAAACTGCCCTGGAGATGCTACAGTAAAACGGGACACAGTCTAAATAAACGTTGAAAATCGAGGAAACAGGGGGCGCACCTCGGATGATTGCGGAATCATACCGCAAACAACGTTCCAAAGAATGGAAGCGACTGCGTAGAACCTGAGACAAAAAGGGGGAGGCAGATAAGAATTCTGAACGTTCTGTAAAACACGATGTAAGATCTTTCATCACTGAGAGAATCTTTTCCGCCTTCGGATCAGATTCTCTCAGATTTGGATCTCCCGTTGTGCCAGATGTTCAATCAATGTCTCGGTGTCTGTAAATACTTCTGCCTGAAGGCCCAGCCGACGAGCGAGACTGATATACTCAGGGATATCATCTGTATAGAAGGCTTCCTCCGGAGCGCACTGGATCTTCTCCAAAGCACATTCGAATATGGCGGGTTCCGGTTTGATTGCACCGGTAGTATAAGAAGTCACGTAGTCATCAAATCGCTGCAGAACCTCGTATTCCTTCCAGATAAACTCAAAGTGAGATACACAGGTATTCGACAGGAGAACCAGTCGATAGCCCTGAGATTTTAAAGAATCCAGCACGGGGACGATGGTACTATTCAGCTCAAAAATGTCCGAACCTGCAGTCTGCAACGCATCAAAATCGACTGTTTTTTCTACAGCCTGTTCGAACCAGTTGTGAAATTCAGCAGGAGATAGCTTACCACGCTCGTATTCCCACTGGATCCCGGATTCTATCAACAGATTCTGAATTTCTGCCCGAGACCTGCCGCAAAGAGCGCCCATTTGTTCACACATCTTGTCATGTGAAAAAAAAGCGAGCACATTTCCCATATCGAACAGAAAAGTACGTATTAACACAGTAACTCCTGAATTTGGACTGATTATTAAGGATCGGGCGGGGAGATGATCTATTGCTTCTGCAAATCATAAGTATCTCCTTGCTTCATACCAGAGGAGTTTTGCTCGTGGAGACTTATTTACACAGTCAGGGAACAGGAGAATAGACCTCTTATTGACGCTATCGGGTTATTTTCTTAAATTGCCGGTAGATAAGAACTTGATGAGAGCCGATTGTTCTGGTTCCTGTCACACTGCAAGTTCAGGTTCGAATGATGATCTGTGCCGTCTTTCAATCCTGATTTGTTCACATCGTGGAGAGAATAATAGATGGAATTCGAAGATCAATCTTCCTACCCTACCGGGGAACCAGGCAAAGAGTGGCCCTGCCTGCGACAATTTTGTGTGTTTATGGAAAACCGGGTCGGGTATCTCCATCAACTCTTAAAACTGCTGGAAAAATTTGACCTCCGAATCATTGCTTTAAGTACGGTCGATTCGGTCGATGTGGCAATGAGTCGCATCGTGCTCGACAATTACGAGCACGCCCGAGAGATATTCGAACTTTCAAATTATACCTTCTTCGAAAAAGACCTGATCGGTGTTGAACTTCCCGACGACACACAGCCTTATATGCGCATCTGTCTTTCGCTGCTGCAGGCTGAGGTCAACATCGATTATACCTATCCGCTGCTCTATCGCAGACATGGTAGAGGTGCGATCGCCTTATGCGTTGATGATATCGATCTGGGGATTAGAACCTTATCAGAGCAGGGACATCGCATCATCACAGAAAAAGATCTGAAAGACGACGACGAATACATTTAAGTAGCAACGCCTTTCAGTTTTGCGGAATCGCCTGAGACTTACCGGTTCGAGCTGCTTCATAAAAGGCATAAATCGTTCTGATGATTCTTAAACTTTCGCGAGTAGTCAGCAGTGGAGGTTGATCATTTGTCACAGCTGAAACCGCTTTCTCGACAGCAGGAGTATAGCCACGTGGCTCAGTCGATTTTTCAAATTTTAACGTTTTACCGTTGTGATTCAGCGTCCATTCTAAAGGCCGTTCTTCAAAAGGCAGCATCTCCAGCCAGCCTTTACTCCCCCAGATTTTAATCATCGATTGATAGCCTTGTTTCAAATAATAACCGGCTGTCAATGTTCCCAGAAAACCTGCAGCATAGCGAAATGAGAGTGCTGCAGAGTCTTCCACGTCAATCGGTTGTCCGCCCACCAATGCAGTAAAACCTGCAACATCCGTAATGGAAGACTCCGTTAGATACATCGACAGATCAAGCCAGTGAATTCCCAGCCACGATAAAAAACCACCGCCTGCCTGATCCTGATGAGCATACCAGCTCTTGTGATATGCGGGATTTGTCAACCGTGTCTGATCTGCCAGAAGTGTCATTTCCACACCGTAGATCTTTCCCAGTGAACCTCCCTGAATTAAAGACCGGGCAAACTGGATCTCCGGATTCGTTCGATTCGCCAGTGCCAGTGATAAATGCAGATGTTTGCTTTCGGCCTTCTGAACCAGAGGCTCAAACTGTTGCACACTCAGACATGCCGGCTTCTCCGAAAACACATGACAGCCATTGTCTAATGCCAGATTAATGGCCCGCGGGGCCTGCCTGGCTTGCATTGTCACTAAAACCAGATCTGGCTTTTCCTGCTGAAATAATGTTTCAGGTTGATCAAATACGGCAGTCAGTTTTGAACCCAGCTGACTTCGCGCCGCTTCTACCTGAGTTTGCCCGGGATCCGATAAAACCACTTCTTTAACCGCCTTAATCTCCTTCAATGCTGCAAAGTAAGCACTTAAATGTGCTCCCGTCTCATTCGTCAGCACAGCTACCGTAATCTGCCTCTCCATTCGTTGGCTCCCTTAATCAACTGATGCTTTGCTACAGCGTCGCAACGGCTCAACATTGCAATTGAAGCTATTTTGTATATTTTATATTACTATACCCATTCCACATGACAGCTTCCAGAATTGGCTTATTTTTCAGGAACATTCATGGCATCTCATTTTTCAGGATCAGTTCATTGTTAGCAAGCCACCTTGTCGCTCCCGGAAAAATCGAACTCATCGAAGTCCCCGAACCCGTACTGTCACCTGCGACCAGCGCCGAAACTGGTCAAGGTGAAATCATCTTCCAACCGGAAACAACCTGTCTCTGCGGTTCTGATTTACCTTACTTCACAGGTAGCGATGAATGGGAAATTGAAATCGGTCACTCGCTCCATGAAATGATCGGCACAGTCACAGCGACCAACGGTCAACGTTGGAAAACAGGTGACCGGGTCCTGGCTGTTCCCGTAATGCAGCAGGGGTTGCGGGAACGTTTCATTCTGGATGAAACTCGAACCATTCCCATCGCCACCAATATTCCCGAAGAACATGCATTAATGGCACAACCACTGGGAACGGCGCTGTTTGCTCTCAAAAAACTTCCCAACCTGCTGGATAAAACGGTCGCCGTCGTCGGGCAGGGACCGATGGGTCAATTAATGAATGCTGCCCTCAGTAATATGGGAGCACGAGAGATCATCGGCATTGATCTGCTCGAATCTCGGCTGCAGATCAGCCCCTCCATGGGAGCGACCGCCACCATCTGCAATCAGCATATAGATCCGATCCCAGCGGTCAAAGAAATTTTGAAAGGAGAACTACCAGACATTGTCATCGAAGCCGTCGGTCATGCTGACCAGCAGTTGAACCTCTGCATCGACCTTTGCCGACAGGCAGGCAGTATTCTCGTGTTTGGAGTCCCGCCGGAAACGATCGACCAGGTGCGTCTGCGCGACCTGGTCTTCAAAAACATCACCATCTATTCCAGCATGAACCCGGATTTCAACCTCGATTTCCCGCTGGCGATGCAATGGCTCTCGGAAGGTCGTATCGATGTCACGCCGATCATCACCCACCGGTTCCCGCTGGCAGAAATCCAACAGGCGTTTGAACTGTTTCGGGATCGACGAGACGGTGCCATCAAAGTCATCGTTGAATTTCCTGGGTTACAGCGTTCCTGTTAACCTGTAACCAGGATCTCGATACCTCTACAGTTCACAGGAAGCAGGAATTCTAGACTGTGTCCCGTTTTACTGTAGTGTCTCCAGGTCTGTTTGGCCCGAGTCTA
>AZIC01000001.1_pt1 | contig 20115 bp, 21 predicted proteins | sample 359061 | NCBI WGS metagenome assembly AZIC01 (sample SAMN02429709, study PRJNA222657) | marine sediment metagenome | biome: Sediment sample; isolation source: sample MGS-MES from oil contaminated site at the harbour of Messina (Sicily... | place: Italy: Messine | collected 2011-04-30 | depth 1 m m
CTCGTCATCATTTTCTGTTAGCTGTTCTGTCAGCTCATCGCTTATTTCCGGATGCACTCGATTCTGTGGGTTGTTAGCATCAAAAATAGCCAGGCAGTGACCGCATCGAACCTGGCCGTCGGCCAGCTCCAGATCGGCGGGCGGAACACGAAAAACACTATGGCAGTGAGGGCATTCTATTTGCATGATGTGTTGGTTCTAGCTGTTTTCCCGGTTGCCTGGAGGGTTCGTTTTTTTTTCGGTTGGATGGCTGTTAAATTTTTTTACCGCTAACGCGAATCCATTCATCCCTGACTTCAATCGGCTCGAGCTTAAACCAGGGTGAGTATGCGGCAATGATGCTTTCCGCCTGTGATTCGAGTATGCCAGATAACACGATGTTTCCGCCAGAGATACAGTAACTTGCCAGCTGTTCAGCGAGTTCGGTGAGTGGGCCGGCAAGAATATTTGCCAGCACGATATCGTACGTTTTTTCTGGCATGTCGGCGGGAAGATACAGGTCGAGTTGTTCAGCCACATTATTTTGTCGAGCATTATCTTCGCTGGCAGTGATGGCCTGGGGGTCAATATCTGTACCATCACAATGGCTGGCACCGAGTAGTAATGCAGCGACCGCGAGTACGCCAGAGCCGCAGCCAAAATCCAGTACCTGTTTATGTTTAATCTCGTGGCCATCTAGCCATTCAAGACACAGCGCCGTCGTTGGGTGTGTGCCGGTACCAAATGCAAGGCCGGGATCGAGCATTAAGTTGACGGCATTCGGTTCTGGTGGTGTGAGGTGTAAAGGGCAGACCCACAGGCGTTTGCCAAACTGCATGGGTTTGTAGTCGTCCATCCAGGCACGAATCCAGTCTTTGTCCTCCAGTGCTTCAGCTTTAATCGAGCATTCTGTTCCAAGCATGGATTGCAGTTTTAATCTGGTCGCTTCACTATCAATAGCGGCATCAAATAAACCGGTGAGAATAATATTTTCCCAGAGAGGTGTTTCACCGGGCAGGGGTTCGAGTACGGGTTTGTCTTCAGCATCTTTCAATGTGACAGACAGCGCGCCCACATCAAGCAGGGCCTGTTCAGCCTGTTCGCTGTGATTTTTATCGGTATGAAATGTGAGTTGTATCCAGGGCATAATGTCGCCGTAATAACACAGAGCAAAGTGTGGTTTGCTCTGTGTTGGTGAAAGGCCTAGGAAATTCCCAGTTTCTTTTCCAGGTAATGAATGTCTGTACCACCAGCGTCAAAATGCGCGTCCTGCATTATATCCATCTGTAATTGAATATTGGTGTTAATGCCATCAATCACCGTTTCTGATAACGCGCCTTTCATGCGAGCAATGGCTACCTCACGCGAATCACCGTGGCAGATTATTTTACCAATCATGGAGTCATAATGAGGCGGTACTGTGTAACCAGAATAGATGTGCGATTCAACACGAATGCCCGGGCCACCGGGAGGGTGATAGCGAGTGATCAAACCGGGTGAGGGCATAAACGTTTTGTGGTGCTCTGCATTGATGCGACATTCAATCGCATGTCCGCTTAGCTTGATATCTTCCTGCTTCATGCGCAGTGGTTCGCCAGAAGCGATATAAAGCTGTTCTTTAACGATGTCGATACCAGTCACCATTTCAGTAACCGGATGCTCAACCTGTAAACGGGTGTTCATTTCAATGAAATAGAATTCGCCATTTTCATACAGAAATTCAAACGTGCCTGCACCACGATAATTCATTTCAATACAGGCGTTAACACAGACTGCGCCAATACGTTCGCGTTGCTCATCGGTAATACCAGGCGCCGGCGCTTCCTCAACCACTTTCTGGTTACGGCGTTGCATTGAACAGTCGCGTTCACCTAAATGAACCGCATGTCCCTGGCCATCAGATAACACCTGAATTTCCACGTGGCGTGGATGCTCCAGATATTTTTCCATGTACACGGTATCGTTGCCAAAGGCGGCACCGGCTTCTGCTTTAGTTAAGGAAATCGCATTAATCAGCGCGCCTTCCGTGTGCACCACGCGCATGCCGCGACCACCGCCGCCACCGGCCGCTTTAATAATAATGGGGTATCCAATTTGTTTGGCCAGTTTCAAATTGGTTGCGGTGTCTTCGCCGAGCGCACCATCAGAACCGGGTACACAGGGTACGCCAGCTTTTTGCATGGTTTCAATGGCTGCAACCTTATCGCCCATGGTGCGAATGGAGTCGGAGCGTGGGCCAATAAAAATAAAGCCGCTGTCTTCAACGCGTTCGGCAAAATCTGCATTTTCAGAAAGAAAGCCGTAGCCGGGGTGAATTGCCATGGCGTCAGTGACTTCCGCCGCACTGATAATGGCAGGTATGTTCAGATAGCTCTGGTCAGAAGGCGCGGGCCCAATACATACCGATTCATCGGCAAGTCGTACATGCTTTAAATCGCGGTCGGCTTCTGAATGGATGGCGACGGTTTTAATACCCATATCTCGACAGGCGCGCAGAATACGCAGGGCAATCTCGCCCCGGTTTGCTATTACTACTTTTTCTATCATAGTGTTGGGCTATTCAATAATGAAAAGAGGTTGGCCAAATTCTACCGGCTGGCCATTTTCTACAAGAATCGCTTTAACCTTGCCTGACTTGTCGGCTTCGATCTGGTTAAGGATCTTCATCGCTTCAATAATACACAGTGTGTCGCCTTCAGAAACGTTCTGACCGACTTCAGTAAATGAAGGTGCGCCAGGAGATGCGGCACGGTAAAAAGTGCCGACCATAGGCGAGGTGATTTTATGTCCGGACATTTCCGCTTCTGCTGCTGGCTCTTCAGCTGCAACAGGCGCCGCCACGGGTGCCGCAACTGGGGCGGCAGCCATCATCTGAGGCGCTGGAGCAACGGTGTGTAGCTGGCGTGAAATGCGAACCGATTCTTCGCCTTCTTTAATTTCGATTTCAGCCACACCAGATTCATCCAGTAGCTCAATCAGTTTTTTAATTTTGCGTATATCCATCAGGGTGATACACCTTTTAAGTATGAGTTGTTAACTGTTCGTGTGCAGCGAGCAGAGCCAGTTGATAACCCTGCGCGCCGAGGCCTGAAATTACACCCAGTGCAATATCAGAAAAATAAGAGTGTTTACGGAATTCTTCACGTGCATGTACATTGGATAGATGCAGTTCAATAAACGGAATGTTTACGCCGCTTAAAGCGTCGCGCAAAGCAACACTGGTATGGGTAAAGGCGGCTGGGTTAATAATAATAAATGCAGTGCCATCTTCCTGTGCTGCATGAATGCGTTCAATTAGCTCATGTTCCTGATTGCTTTGCAGATGCGATAACTGATGTCCCAGAGATTTTGCCTGTATTTCCATCTCGTCTATGATGTTGTTCAGCGTCAGGCTCCCGTAATACTCAGGCTCGCGCGTACCCAGAAGGTTGAGGTTGGGGCCATTTAAAACAAGAATTTGTGACATAAGTGTGCTGTTAAAGCGAATATTATTAGTGAAGAATTAAACAAGGCGAATTGTGCATTTAATTCGCGAGGATGTCTACAGAATTAACCTAAATCACCGCAAAATCGCTGGAGATCGCAGCAATATTAGCAGTTGATTTGAACTCAGTCACAATTGATCTCGCACTGTTATGGTGCGATATAATGGGGTTCAGGTGTTGCCGTGTTATAGCAGCGGCTTAATAATTTCTTCAACCTGAGCTTTTTTCATCTCGCCCATCTGCGTAATTACAATTTTTCCCGAGCGATCAACAAAGGCAGAAAATGGCAGGGCACCGATATGGTTGCCGTACTGGCGCGACAGGTCAATGCCGTCATATTCTGCAATCAGTGCGGGATAATTCACACCGATGGTATCGGCAAAGTCAGTGACTGACTGCATGTCATCCAGTGCAATGCCTATGACCTGAAACCCCTGTGCTGCATATTGCTCCTGCAACTCGATAAAGGCGGGCATTTCTTTTTTGCAGGGCGGGCACCAGGTTGCCCAGAAGTTGACCAGCAGTACTTTACCGTCCCATTCTCTGATGTTGCGTTGTATGTTTTCAGTATCGGGTAATTCAAAGTCCGGGCGTGTTGTGCCAACCACCTTGTTATTAACTGCTTTGGGAATATCCGGGCCCAGTTCTCGATCACCCTGCTGTAAATAACGTTGCAAGCCAAAGCCGGCACCGCCAGCAATTATAATAACCAGAGCAAATTGAATAATATTTTTCATGTTAAGTCAGTCGTGTAATTTTTTTGCGTGAGTGAATAAAGACAGTGCTTAGTTAAATGCGTTTTGCACATGCTGGCTAAACTGTTCCGCAGGCATATAGCCTACGACACGGTAGGGCTTTAGTTCATTACTTTGTGCGTCGTAAAAAATAATCGCCGGTGGGCCAAAAATATTAAAATGTTTATAGAGCGCATTATCCTGAGCATCATTTGGCGTTACATCAGCCTGCAGTAGCACCGTGTCTTTTAATGCGTTTTGAACGGCAGGATCAGTAAAAGTATAGTTTTCCATTTCCTTGCAGGAAACACACCAGTCGGCATAAAAATCCAGCATCACTGTTTTGTTCTGCGCTTTTGCCTGCGCCAGTGCCTGCTCTAAACCATCGACACCTTTAATTTGTTTAAACTGCAGATGTGACTGTTGTGAAACCGAGCCGGTTGCGGCCAGACCTTTTAATGGCTGAAAAACCTGTTGCCCACCAGACGCCACGCCCAGCATTAAAATGACACCGTATACCAGAAAGATAACGCCAATGCCTTTCCAGAGTTTGGTCCAGCCATTGGCTTCTGCTTTCAGGGTTTCCAGTGCGCCCATGTAAATGGCCGATACCATTAACAGCATTGCCCAGAGGAACATGGTGAATTGCGCCGGCAGAATGCGCTCCAGCATCCAGATGGCGACACCCAGCATCATTACACCAAAAGCGGCCTTAACGGCATCCATCCAGGCTCCGGCACGAGGTAGCAATTTACCGGCAGAGGTGCCAATGGCAATGAGTGGTGCCCCCATACCCATGCTCAGGGCAAACAGGGCGGTGCCACCTAATACGGCATCACCCGTTTGCCCAATATAAATGAGTGCACCGGCTAAGGGGGCAGCGACGCAGGGGCCGACAATGAGCGCAGACAATAAACCCATGACGGCAACACCAGTAAGGGTACCGCCCTTCTGATTGTTGCTGACGCTGGTGAGACGGCTCTGAATAAAGTTCGGCATCTGTAGGTCATAGAAACCAAACATAGATAATGAAAGCAGGGCAAATACGGCGGCAAAGCTGCCGAGTATCCAGGGGTTCTGGAAAGCCGCCTGGATGTTTTCACCAAATAGCCCGGCAAAAACACCGGCTGCGGTATAGGCTGCGGCCATCGCAAGCACATAGACTAGCGACAGGGTAAACGCACGGCGTGTGGTTATGGCTTCACCCTGGCCCACAATAATGCTGGAGAGAATAGGAATCATCGGGAAGATACAGGGGGTAAATGCCAGTAGTAAGCCAAATCCGAAGAAGCTGAGTATCGTGAGCAGGGCACTGCCAGAACTCAGTGATGCGGCAATCTGATCCTGCTCAGACACCGGTACAGATGAGCTGGGTGTGTCAATCACACTGGCTGCAGCACTGCTGATAGGAGCAACATCCAGGGTGATATTTTGCGTGATCGGCGGGTAACAGATACCGGATACTTCGGAGCAGCCCTGGTATTTAACCTTGAAACTGGCGTTTTTGATGCCATCTAGAGCATTATTGACGGCAATGGAGGCTTTTGCCTGATGGTGAAAAACATAGATTTCACCAAAAAATTCATCGTGTTTTAGCTCGCCTTCGTCAATCACGAAGTTTGCTGTTTCGATATTTTCATCCGCCGCGATGATGTTTGATTTGTCGCGGTAAAGATAGTGACCATCGGCGATTTGCCATTCAGCATATACGCGTCCGTTTTCAGACCAGGTTTTCAGCTGGAAGGCCTGATCCGGGTCGAGAATTTCATCACCGCCGCCCAGGCTGATGTCGTTGTTCAGGCCATTACTTATGGCATTGAACGGATTTTCCGCAAAGCTGGGGGGGCTCAACAGGGCAAATAGCAGGGTGATAAAACTAAACTGGCGTAGTCGTTGAAGAAACATGACAGAATTACTCATAGGTACGGGGTCATCGGTATCGGGTTAGTGTGGCAATTTAGAACTTAATTAAGCATAGAAGTTCTTAAGTGTTTTGCTGGCTTGTAATTATGACCTTTAAAAACAGGTTTGTAGTGCAGCGTCGCAACATTACGTTTTTTATATAGCCAGTGCAAGTGATGCACTGGTGCAGGTTATTGTGCTTATCAAACCTTAAATTAATCTTAATAAAGAGTGGAATAAAGACAAATGCTTAGATTCTGGCCCGTATTGTTTCTGGTAATACCCATTATAGAAGTTTATCTACTGATAGAAGTGGGAGGCATTATTGGTGCTGGCTGGACCATTCTGCTGATCGTGCTAACGGCCGTGATCGGCGTAAATCTGTTGCGCCAGCAGGGAGTTAGTACCCTGATGCGAGCTAATCAGGCGATGTCACAGGGGCAGATTCCCGCCATGGAGATGATGGAGGGGATTTTTCTGGCAGTGGGTGGTGCGTTGCTGATTACCCCCGGCTTCTTTACCGATGCGATTGGCTTTATCTGTCTGCTGCCCTTCACGCGTCGTTCAATTATTCGTTTTCTTCTCTTGAATTCTACGGTTACATCCTCATATAGCGTTCATCAAGAAACCAGACCCCGCAAAGACTCTCGCACCATCGAAGGTGAATATCACCGTGATGACTGATCTGGCTGAAAAGCTCTATCAGGTCGCTTGACTCGGCGCGGCGGATGACTATTATTAGCACTCTCTAAGCGAGAGTGCTAAATCAACTTTTTGAGGAATTATATCTAATGAATATTCGTCCATTACAAGACCGTGTGGTCGTTAAGCGTATGGCAGAAGAAACAACCAGTGCGGGTGGTATTCTCATTCCTGACTCAGCCACTGAAAAACCTTCACGTGGTGAAGTGCTGGCAGTAGGTAATGGTAAAGTTAATAGCAACGGCGACGTTCGTCCCCTTGATGTGAAAGCCGGTGATCAGGTGCTATTTGGGAAATACGCGGGTACTGAAATCAAGGTTGATGGTGAAGATGTGCTGATTATGCGTGAAGAAGACATTCTGGGTGTGTTTGAAGGCTAACCCATAATCGTTTGGTACTCGATAAGTAGCTAGAGCAGATACAGGCTCAGCACGTAATGAATCTACATTGATGGCTTTTAAAGCTACTTATTCAAAACAAATTAAAGAATAAATTTAGAGGATATAAAAAATGTCTGCAAAAGAAGTTCGCTTTGGTGATGACGCGCGTAGCCGTATGGTTAAGGGCGTAAATACACTGGCAAATGCGGTAAGAGTTACACTGGGCCCTAAAGGTCGTAATGTGGTACTGGATAAATCGTTTGGTTCACCACATGTCACAAAAGACGGTGTGTCAGTAGCAAAAGAAATTGAGCTGGAAGACAAGTTTGAAAACATGGGCGCGCAGATGGTGAAAGAAGTTTCATCACAGACATCTGATATCGCCGGTGATGGTACAACCACTGCTACGGTTCTGGCGCAGGCGATTGTACGTGAAGGTATGAAGTCTGTTTCTGCGGGTATGAACCCGATGGATCTGAAACGCGGTATCGATAAAGCAGTGATTGCGGCGGTTGAAGAGCTGAAAAAAATCTCCAAGCCATGTGCCGATAACAGCGCCATTGCTCAGGTAGGTACTATCTCGGCAAACTCCGATGCATCGGTTGGTAAAATTATTGCTGAAGCTATGGAGCGCGTAACCACAGAAGGCGTTATCACGGTTGAAGAAGGTACATCTCTAGATAACGAACTGGAAGTTGTTGAAGGTATGCAGTTTGATCGCGGTTACCTGTCACCTTATTTCGTAACAGATCAGCAAAGCATGACCTGTGATCTGGAAAACCCGTTCATTCTGCTGTTCGATAAGAAAATTTCTAACATCCGTGAATTACTGCAAATTCTGGAAGGCGTGGCAAAAGCCAGCCGTCCGTTACTGATTATTGCGGAAGATGTAGAAGGCGAAGCACTGGCAACTCTGGTTGTTAACAGCATGCGCGGTATCGTGAAGGTTGCTGCGGTTAAGGCACCTGGTTTCGGTGATCGTCGTAAAGCGATGCTGCAGGATATTGCGGTATTAACAGGTGGTCAGGTTATTTCAGAAGAAGTGGGTTTGTCTCTGGAGAAAACCACACTGGAAGACCTGGGTTCTGCGAAGAAAGTGACGGTGACTAAAGAGCTGACGATTATTATTGATGGTGCAGGTTCTTCAGCCGATATTGATGCGCGTGTTGGCCAGATTCGTTCACAGATGGAAGAATCGACTTCAGATTACGATACGGAAAAACTTCAGGAACGGATGGCTAAACTGGCTGGTGGTGTTGCGGTAATTAAAGTGGGCGCAGCAACTGAAGTTGAAATGAAAGAAAAGAAAGACCGTGTAGACGATGCGCTTCATGCAACTCGTGCAGCGGTTGAAGAAGGTGTGGTGCCTGGCGGTGGTGTTGCCCTGGTGCGTGCTATCAAGGCCATTGAAGCGCTGAAAGGTGATAACCATGATCAGGACGTAGGGATTGCAATTGCCAAGCGTGCTATGGAAGAACCCTTACGTCAGATCGTATCTAATGCCGGTGAGGAAGCCTCTGTTATTCTGAATAAGGTGGCTGAAGGTGAAGGTAACTTTGGTTACAACGCGGGTACGGATACCTTCGGTGACATGATTGAAATGGGTATTCTTGATCCAACCAAAGTTACGCGTTCTGCTCTGCAAAATGCAGCGTCTGTAGCGGGTCTGTTAATTACAACTGAATGTATGATCACAGACATCCCTAGTGACGATGCTGGCCCGGATATGGGTGGCATGGGTGGCGGCATGGGCGGTATGGGCGGTATGATGTAATACCGCTTTACTGCACAGGCTTAAGCTTGTTAAAAGGCCCGGTTACCATTATTGGTTGCCGGGCTTTTTTATGTGCGTATTCTTTTCTAAGTCGCCAAGCATTCGTCATGGCAAGCATTCGTCATGGAGTAAGAAAATAAGCAGCTTAACGCGAGAGAAAAGCGGAATTCATTGGCCAGGATACTACATATGAAATAACTATGTTCGGCCGAACAGTTACGCTATTCCTCAGTTGCAGATTGCATTATGCAAATTGCAACAGCATTGCATGATGCAATTCATATGGCTGCCCGCCCAACGGGAGGCGATGCTAACTTATTGATAAATATAGATATTGGTTTTGTGGCACAGGCCCTGCAATATAGCTGTAATAAGTCCTGCAGTGATCGTGAGCAGGTCATAGTTTCCAGAGTAGCAAAACTGGATTTGAATTTAAGTTTTTAATAAAGCAACCACGCTGATGCTTAGATGCAGGGATTAGCATCGCTCTTTTTATAACAGGTTGGGCCGGAGGCCAGACCCGGGTGGCACAAACCATCTAAACAGTTTTTACTAATGCAACCACGCTGATGCATAGGGACAAGGAGTAGTCCCGCTATTTTTATTCGATATGCTGTAGATTGAATTGTTTGCAGTATCAAAAAGCCGACTAGCTCAGTCGGCTTTTTTTATGCCTGCGAATAACGAGAGATAACCGATGAAATGATGAGCTTATTTGTGCTGGCGAATATAGTCGGCATCAATAAAGTTATCCAGAAAGCTTAAACCATAGTTAGACGCCTGCGATGCATCCGCTGTATTACGGTAACAGACACGGCCTTTTGCGGTGAGAATGGCTTCCTGCTCAATACTCACTTTGAGGCTAACCGTTTCATTGAGCTCGAATGAATCCTGGCTCTGAAAGCAGAGGCCGCCGCGGCTAATATTCAGTACATCGTATTCCTGCGGGCTGGATTGATGAGTGGCGCGCTGTAATTGTACGCGACCATTATGGATGGGGGAGCGGTGTTCTCGTTGTTGCATAGTTATTGGCCGGTTGTAGTTCTCAGGCAGTCGTAAACACTGCGTGCTGTCTGTTGCATCAGGTTGATATAATGGTCAGCTCCGACGGGCAGCTGCAGTCCAAGCGGATCGAGTGCTATCAGTTTAGCAGACTGGTTCTCGGTTATGGTTTTCACGAGTGGCGGAATGTTAGGTGGTTCATAAAAAACACAGTGAATGTTTTCTGATTGAATCAGCCGCTGCAGATATTTCACACGTTTGATACCCGGACTAACATCAGGACTCGGCGTAATAAAATGCGCACCCGTCAGGTTATTTTCAATTTCGAAATATTGATAGGCATCGTGATAGACCAGAAAAGACACCGAATTATACGGGCTTAAAAGCTGTTTATTATGTGTTTTTAGCTGCTCGAGTCTGCGACTAAAGTTAAGCAGGTTCTGTGTGTACTGAGCCTGATGTTGCGGGTCTAGCTCTATCAGTAGCCGAGATAAAAACTCGCTGATTTTGATGACGTTACCAATGGATAACCAGATGTGGCCATCAATGCTATGAGGGCTGGCTCTGCTTTCATCAGCCTGATTTTCGTGATGTGAATGTTGATGCAGGTTTCTCACCGGGAGCAGGTTCAATCCTGCTGTTTCTGTCAGGGCAATGAAACGAGTGTCAGATGTTGTCTGTTTCTGTTTGATGACAAAGCTTTCTATCTGCTCGCTACTGTAAATAAATATATCCGCATTAATCAGCTTTTTCTTCTGTGAAGGTTTCAGTTGAAAATGATGCGCTGAGGCTTCCTGTTCGAGTAACAGCTCCGGCTGACTAACGCCCTGTGTTAGTTGCGTAACAATGGAATGCAACGGCTTAATGCTGACAACAATTGAAGGCGGCTGTGCGTAGCTGTTACCAGAGGACGATAAAAGCAGTAACAGGACGAAGGCGGCAGCGCCAATATAGCTGGGAAACATTGATTTGTGGTAAGGTTAGCGATTGTTATTACAAAGTTTACATGTAGATACAGCATGGTCAATCACTGTTGGCATAAATCCTTGTTTTTTAAGTCATCACCCAAGTCATCACTATGAGTTCATTTCTGATCAAAGCAGACAATATTGGTTTGCAGATTAATCAGCGGCAGATTTTAGAAAACATTAGTCTGAGTATAGAGCCAGCTAAAATTCTTACCCTGATTGGCCCTAATGGCTCGGGCAAAACATCACTGGTGCGCGTATTGCTCGGTTTGCTGGCGGCTACGCAGGGCAGCCTGCAGAAAAAAACAGATCTGGTGATTGGCTATATGCCGCAGAAATTACATATTGATGCCGTGTTGCCGATGACAGTGTCGCGCTTTTTGCATATGGGGCTTAAGGTGTCCGCAACAGAAGTGCAGTCGATTGCATCACGTCTGGGTATTTCTCACTTGCTCGAACAGCCAGTGCAGTCGGTTTCAGGTGGTGAATTTCAGCGCATCCTGTTAACCCGAGCCCTGCTGCGCAAACCGGATTTACTGGTGCTGGATGAACCGGCGCAGGGCGTCGATATCAATGGCCAGCAACAACTCTATCAGTTGATTTCAGAAATTCGCGACGAATATGGCTGTGGGGTACTGATGGTGTCGCACGATCTACACCTGGTGATGGCCGCGACCGATCATGTGTTATGTCTGAATACGCATATCTGCTGCACGGGTCACCCGGAGGCGGTGAGCAAGCACCCTGAATACCTCAGGCTGTTTGGTACCTCGCTCGATGGTATGGCCGTGTATACCCATCGCCATGATCACAGCCATGACTTCACGGGTGAAGATGATGAGCACAAGGGTTGTGATCATGGATGAGTTTATTGTTCGCGCCTTGCTGGCCGGGTTACTGGTGGTGCTGGTGTCGGGGCCGCTGGGGTGTGTGGTGGTCTGGCGGCGTATGGCTTACTTCGGTGATGCACTGGCCCACTCGGCGCTGCTGGGTACGGCCATTACGCTGATGCTGGATCTCAATCCATTGCTGGGTGTGGTGGCAATCGGTGGTGTCATGAGTTATCTACTTATGCGCCTGCAGTTAAATCAGGATTTATCCAGTGATGCGATACTGGGTATTCTGTCTCACGGAGCCCTTGCAACAGGCCTGGTAATGCTCGCGCTGATGCAGTCTCAGGGGCAACGAATCGATTTAATGGCTTACCTGTTTGGTGATATTTTATCGGTGAGCTGGTCTTATCTCGCCTGGCTGAGTGTTGTGTGTGTTGTTGTACTGTTGCTGATCTATCGCCTGTGGGAATCGATTCTGTCTATTGCGGTGCACGAAGAACTGGCACGCAGTGAGGGCGTCGCTGTTGATCGAGTCCGCCTGGTCTTTATGTTGATGATGGCCTTGCTGGTGGCCGTCGCTATGAAAATTGTCGGGATTATTTTAATCACGGCCCTGCTCATTGTCCCGGCGGCCAGTGCGCGTCGCTTTGCGCGTTCTCCCGAAACAATGGTGATGCTCGCCATCGTATTTGGCCTGTTGTCGGTGCTCAGTGGCATGTTTGCATCAATGCAGTGGGACACACCTGCTGGGCCATCTATCGTATTAGCCTCAGTGCTGTTATTTTTTGTTTCCCGTTTAAGGCCGGCTGTTTAATTGCCTGGTTGGGTCGGTTCTTTAGTTTGACAGTTTCTCAGCAATGGCCTGTTGTGCCTGCAGCGCCAGCTGCTTATTACTGAAAGCTTCGTCTGCACGCAGGTGCTGGTCCAGCGGCGTTAAAAAATTTAACTCAACCTGCAGAGTGGACGCGTGGAGTAAGCCCAGTACTGAATCCATAAAGCTCATGTCATCAATGTAAGGCACATAAGGGTTAACCCCCTGATGGTGCGGATAACGCAAGGCAATCGGCTGAATTTTTACCCGTGCATCAATCGCCGCCTGTAGCAGGCGGCCATGAAATCTTTTTACCGAGGTTCCATCCGTTGTGGTGCCTTCTGGGAACACCACAACACTGCCACCGGATTGCAGGCAGTGAGTGATTTCTGCCAGAGACTTTTGCGCGGCACCGGTGGTGCCTCGTTGAATAAACAGGGTGCCTGTTCGACCTGCCAGCCAGCCGATCAGGGGCCAGCTTTTTACTTCGGCTTTAGACAGAAAGTGCAGCGGTTGTTGCGTGGCCAGCGCGGGAATATCAAACCAGGAAATATGATTCATGACAAACAGTGTAGGTTCATTTAGCATTTGCCCATGCGTTGTAATCTGTGCGCGAAAGAGTTGGCATAAGCCCCGGTTCCAGCGGATAAACAGGCGACTTGCCAGGGGTTGCTGATGGATGCCTTTCGTGACAAAAATCAGCGCGAGAAAAATACCGGAAAGCAGATGCCAGATCATGCGCGTGAGTTTCCAGCTGGCCTTAAGTCGATCCTGTAGTCTCAATTAAGTTAATTCCCTAGCTAAAGCGCATTGATAGATCGATTGCGCTAATGTCCTTGGTGATAGCGCCGGTTGAAATGTAATCTACACCGGTTTCTGCAATAGCGCGTATGCTGCTTAAGGTGACATTACCCGAGGCTTCAAGTTCTGTTTTCTTCTGCGTAATCGATACGGCCTCCCGTAATAATTCAAGGCTGAAATTATCCAGCATAATGCGATTTACCCTGGCATCCAGTGCCTGTTGTAATTCATCGAGATTTTCTACCTCGACTTCTATCATCAGTTCCGGGCTGTTAAAACGTGCGGCCTCTACCGCCTCGGCAATACCACCCGCAGCAATAATATGGTTTTCCTTAATTAAAATGGCATCATACAGCCCGATGCGATGATTATGTGCGCCGCCACAGCTTACCGCATATTTTTGTGCAAGCCGCAGGCCGGGAATCGTTTTGCGCGTATCGAGAATTTTTACGCCAGTGCCATCAACGGCTTTTACATATTCGGCGGCTTTGCTTGCCGTGCTGGATAAGGTTTGCAGAAAATTAAGTGCGGCACGCTCGCCACTGAGCAGAGCACGAGTTGAACCACTTAAGCTACAGATATTCTGTCCCGCTTCTACGCAGTCGCCATCATTCACGTCCCACTCGATAAATACCTGTGGGTCGAGTTGTGCGAATACTTCCTCAAACCAGTCGATACCGCAGATAACGGCTGACTCTCTGCAGATGACTGTGGCCAGACTAAAGTCATCCTCTGAAATCAGTTTGGCGGTGACGTCACCCGAACCAATATCTTCCTGTAGTGCGTTGTTTACGGTTTCTTCAATATAGCTGTGAGGTACATGCATAGATACAGATTGGGTTGCTGATAACAGAAGCCAAGTGTAAGTGAAAGCGCGCTTTAAACAAAGTCTGTTTATAGCGGCGACAAATCTGATGATCAGCTGTGCTGATGAGAAGAATGACTGTTCGGGTGCTTATGCATAAACCAGACGCAGGCCGGCGAATATATGACGTTGATGTGGCAGATAAAAATTTCTGAATGTGGCACGTTTTATTTCGGGCCGGGTATGTGGGCTGCCACCTTTTAAAACATAATGATTATTATTAAACCAGGGTAAAGAGTATTCATCGTAAGGAAAAGGCTGGAAGTTTTCATAAGGATAAAAGGTGTTGCTACACCATTCCCAGGCTTTTGCAGTACTGGATAGTGCTGCAAGCTTTGCCGCCGTTTCCCATTCATGTTCATGGGGTAGTCTTGCACCGGCCCATTTGGCGAAGGCACAGGCTTCAAAATAATTAATGCCATATACCGGTTCATCTGACGTTAGCTCAAAGGCCCCCTGATGATTAATACCATACCATTGCTCTGCTGCATTCTGTTTCCAGTGCTCTGGATGGCGGGCGTTATGTTGCTCTAACCATTGCCAGCCTTCATCTGACCAGAGTGTTTTGTCGGTGTACCCCCCCTGTTGCATAAAGTATAAATATTCAGCATTGCTGACCGGGTGAATGGAAATATAAAATGCATTCAACGGTATTTCATGTGCCGGTAATTCATTGTCGTAAGAGAGTGGCGCTTCTCCACCCACACGGTAGTTGCCCTGTGGAATATGGGTGACATCCCGATTGCCGGGTGCAGGCAGTAGCGGATTTTGTGGCTGGTATTCACCCTTATCAGATTTTATGCGTATCTGCTGCAGCACCATCTGAATGGTTTCATAATGTTGCGCATAATGCTGAATAATGAAATTTTCAATATACTCATTCTTGAATAATGTGTGCTCACTTAACGGCGCTGTTTTTTCCAGCAGAAAGAGTGCATTGTTATCCTGCTGCTTCGCCATTTCTGCAAGCACCTGTTTTAGTGGCTTAAGTCGAGGCCCGCGTTCAGGTTTTGCGCAGTTTTCAGGAATGAATAATGATTTGTCTTCTGTAAACTGATTATTATTTTGAATGACTTCATGTAACCAGTAGTTTTCAATAAACAGTCCGTGATACAGGTGCCATCCCGCAGGGCTTAGCTCATGATGAAACTGCAGGCGGTACTGCAGATCATTCATTTCTTCAAATATTTTTCGCGTTATATTCTGAATTGCGCGAAGCCGAATCATGGTACTTAAAGACGTGCTCATAATGGATGTCTTGTGAATTCTTTAGCAGAGCCGAATCTATAGATAACGTATTCGTCTACAGCATTCCATTGTTTCTCGTTATTAAGACGCTCCGAAGCAATGACCAGATTGCCTTCACCAAATTCTTTCGAGTTGTTACAGTAATAAAGCGTTGGTGTGAGGCCGTTAATGGCATGACGTAATGCGTACACTTGCTGGCCGTCGGATAAAATAATATTGAGCAGTGCCGCCTCGTTCTGTACGATCTCGGCGAGAATCTGGATACAGTTCTGTAGAGCAGTCAGCGGTGTCTGGTGTTCTATTAGTTGCATAAGTAAGGCAAAAATATATTCCGAATCGGTACTGCCACGGATTAAGGCGAGGTATTTGTCGGATAATACATCACGTACTTTGTGACGGAATTGTGTATCAAAATCCATTAGATAACCGTTATGCATAAAAGACCATTGCTTATATGTAAATGGGGGCGTGTTTTCCAGAGATACATTCAGTCCAACGGTTGCGCTGCGGATAATGGCAAGCCACAGTGGTTTGCTGAGCGAGTGCGCAAGATGCTTCAGGTTGGGATCGTTCCAGATAGGTAATATATTCCGGTAACGGCAGGCATCAGAGCTCTCGCTGTTATACCACGCAAAGCCAAAGCCATCGGCATTGAGTTTTGTTTCTCTTAACTCTTTTGGTTGCCAGGCCTGTTGCTCAAGGCTATGTGACGGTTGCAGGATAAGTTTAGATAGTGGGATATCGTTCCCCAGATAGGCGAGCATTCTACACATGATTTGCAGGGTCTTTTTTAAGTTTTATTCATGTTAGCATAGCCACCAGATGATAAAAATGACTGTTTAAGAGGTGTTGTTATGGAGTGCGGCGCGGTATTAGAAGCATCAAATCAGCATTGCAAATTTGTAATGCAATCAAGACAAAGTAATAGTCTCGCAGAGGACGTAATGCAGGGGCTGTTGCACCCACCACGAAGTTTGCCGCCAAAATATTTTTATGATGAGCGTGGCTCGCTGTTATTTGATCAGATATGCAATACACCGGAATATTATCCCACGCGCACAGAGTCGCAGTTGCTCGAACGCTATGCATCGGAATTGATGCAGCTTGCAGAGCCGCAACATATTCTCGAGTTTGGCAGTGGCTGTAGTCGAAAAACACACCATTTAATACGGGCCTGTGAGCAGCTTGATGTGAGCTGTGAGTACCTGCCATTTGATGTGTGCAGGGAAATGCTGAGTAAAGTGAGGGTGGAATATCAGCAACATTATGCATGGCTGGATGTCCTGCCTCTGGTGGGCGATTACACCGCAGGGCTGGATAATTTACACAGGCCAGAGGGTCGTTGTCTGTATGTTTTTCTGGGCAGTAGTATTGGTAACTTTACGCAGCAGCAGGCACAGGAATTTGCTGCTGAAGTCTCTGCCTGTATGCAACCAGGTGATAGTTTTTTATTAGGGGTTGATAGAGTCAAGCCTCAAAATATACTGCGTAATGCCTATAATGATGCGCAGGGTTTAACCAGCGAGTTTAATTTGAATTTGCTGGATGTGCTGAATAAAGAGCTGGGCGCTAATTTTCATAAAAACAGATTCAGGCATAAGGCCATCTATAACGAGGATGCGCAGCGTATCGAAATGTATCTGGTATCGCAGCAGGCGCAAAGCGTAGATATTAATCTGTTAAATGAAACAATCGAGCTGCAAAAACATGATGAAATACTCACTGAAGTGAGCCATAAATATACCTACACACAGATCGAGGCGCTATTGAACAGTGCCGGTTTAGTCGTGTCACGTCATATTGAAGCAGATAATGCCTGGTTTTCATTAGTTTTGGCGCATAAGCCTCTATAATTAAGGCACTCGTTTATTTTTCAGGTTTATATATATGCGACAGGGTCTTGCCGAATGGCAGCCGTTTCTAGCAGATAAAGCATTTCCGGTTCTGCAAAGCAGTAAACAGCAGGTGCAGCAGCTGATTGATCAGCCGCAGTTGTCGATAATGCAATACACCGGGCCGGTGTTCTTTGATGCCTGCTTTGCAGCGCATATTTTTCATCAGGTAAATACAGCACGCGTACAGGCTGGGCGCGGTGCGCTGACGACGCTGGATAATGCCCTGTCACATCTGGGGCAGGGCGGTTTTCAAAGCCTTCTCAATCAGACCTGTGTTTTTGAATCACTGCAACTCCCGGAATCACATCAGCAGGCCTATCTGCGCGTTCTGGGGCAAAGCTGTCATGCAGCCCTGCAGGCGAAAGACTGGGCGCAACAGCGTAATGTGGTGCAGTTAGAGGAAGTGCAGCTAGCCGCATTATTGCAACGTGTGCCTGAATTACTATTGTGGTGTTATGGCGAACAGGTGATGCCGCAAATTGAACAGTGCTGTTATATCGATAAACTATCCTGCGATGATGCGGCGAAAAAAATAATGGGCTGTAGCCTGCGTGAACTCTCAGCAGCATTGGCCCTGCAGTGGAATTTACCGGAAATGGTGGAGCTGGCATGCATCAGTAAACAGGAGGATTTTACGCTGGCGAGCGGAGTGTCGCTTGCCGGCGAGCTCGCCCGGCAGATTGAGCAGAACTGGTACGGTCGAGATATGGATGAGTTGATTGAAAAAATCGCTCGCTATAAAGGGAAGTCGGCGGGAGAAATAGAACATCGCCTGCATCTGAATGCGGTGCAGATGAGTGAGGATTTAACCTGTCGCGGGTTTAGATCGCCGGCACAGGGTTTGCCCTTGCTGGCCGATGATAATTATATAAATGAGCAGTTCCGTTTGCAGAGTGAGACAGTTGCGCAAACAGCTACAGCGAGAAAAGTACAGTCGCCAGTAGATGCTGTTCAGGAGAAAAGGCCTGCAGCGACGACGGTGCAGAAATCGGTAGCAAAAAACAGTCAGGCTGCTTCGGCCGGTTTGAATTTAGATGCGATTAGAAAACGCGCCGAATCGATTCGGCAGTCAGCAAAAAAATCATCGGCTGTGGTTACAGATAACACCGCAGAGGTCAATGGAAAAGCTCAGGTTAAAAAAACAGCTGCTGTGAGTGATGACCTGGCATCTGCAGTGAAACAGCTTAAGCAGATGGTTGCCCAGGCAAAACCAACGCATGAGCTGATAGCGTTTGCTGTGCAATGCATTTTGCTATGTGGTGTTGAGCGCTGTGTATTTAGCGTGCGTTTGCCGAATAAAGAGTTGCTGGTTGCGCGTTATGCCGCCCAGGTGTCGCCTGATATAGAAATCAGAGGTTTTAAAATATCTCTGGATAAGCCGCATGTTTTTAAACTGTTAATGGAAAAATCACGGAGCATTTTTCTTAATGATTCGAATCGAAATAAATACTGGAACCTGTTGCCGGGTGCATTAAAAATGACACTGGGGGTGCAGTCATTTTTTGCCATGTCAATTTTTACCGGCAAACATGCACTTGGTTTGATGTATGCGGATAAGGTAAAAGGTGAATTAACCGCGGCTGAGTTTAAGCAGTTTCAGGCGGTTTGCCAGTTGCTGGAAAAAGGTATTGTTCAATCTGCACATAATCGAAAAAAGGCATCAGCTGATAAATAATTTCAGATCAGTCATTTCTAGTACATATTAAGTTTTTCAATCACCGTGTCGGATATGTCATCAAAGTCCGGTTCGCTAATGCCGAGAAAATCAAAAATATGATTTTTGATTTTCTTCCATTCATTATCTTCGCGGTCTTTTCCAAGTACGGTATGAACATTTGAAATATGTTCGGCCATTTTCAATATCACCAGAATAGTATCTGCTTCAGTGCCGAAGTCGCTGCTTTTAAGCGTCAGTCGATCGAAGTTGTGATGGTCGCGTATCGCGATGCGTAAATGCTCCGGCAGTTTCCATGCGCGAGAAACCATATACCCAAGTACGGCATGGTTAGTAGAGTAATGCCTGTTTTCAACTTCGGTAATACGGATGCTATCGGAATTATATGCAGATTGCATTACGGTGGTGTAATCGGGATATTTCTCCATTAGAATCGGAATCCCGCAGTTGTGAAATAGCCCCAGTGTGTAGGCTTCATCTGTTGTGCCAAAACCGAGTATCTGTACCAGAGTGGATGCAGTATTCGCGACATCGGTAGCTGACTGCCAGAAATCGGAGAGATCCTTGTTCTGATAATTGCCAGCCTGTGCCTTAAGTAGCTGGCAGTTCACAATATTCTTAACCGCTTTTAGTCCCAGTAAAACAGCGGCCTGACGAATTGAAGAGATATTATTGGCCAGACCATAATGAGGCGAGTTGATTGTTTGCAGAAGGCCGGATGACAGAGCAACATCCTGACTGATCATATCGGCAATCAGGGTTAGATCATCGCCCAGGTTTTGTATGCGCGATAAAATATGTGGTTGTGGCGGGATATTATAACTGCGGATCAGTTTATCCAGGTCGGGTTCTTCGCTGCTCGTAGTTGCTGCCGTATTCATGATTCATCTGCCTGAGAAAAAGGTGGGGTGGTGTATTTTAACAACAGTTTGAGTATAAGCGAGCGGCGGGTGTTTTTTACTTGCAGCCCGGTTTTTTTAGGCGGTTTATATTTATTCGCTTAGGGGTTTATAGCTGTTTGGTGTAAATCTTTGAATTCCTCTGGGCGTTATACATATTTC
>AZIC01004691.1_pt1 | contig 20079 bp, 17 predicted proteins | sample 359061 | NCBI WGS metagenome assembly AZIC01 (sample SAMN02429709, study PRJNA222657) | marine sediment metagenome | biome: Sediment sample; isolation source: sample MGS-MES from oil contaminated site at the harbour of Messina (Sicily... | place: Italy: Messine | collected 2011-04-30 | depth 1 m m
TGAAGATGGCTCGATAGACCTGTTTTAGCGTGTTAGAAAAGCCTGACAGCCTGTTTAAAGTGTAAGGTGGAGCTGACAGGTTGTTGTAAATATCGACAGTTTAGACCGTCTTTTGACTGGTATTTATATATTTTTATCAATAAAAACAACGAGCTGGAAGTATGGCCTGTTTATTGCTCGTATTTACAGTGAAAAAACATAAAAAATGATAAAAGCGATAATGGATTACAATTATGATTAAAATAATAATAATAACGATATGCTCCAGCCTTTTCTGTGTATCAGCGTGGGCTATTCCTGTATTGCAGTTAGGGCCTGATGGAACGGGTGGTAACTACGATACAGATTCGCAGACCTGGCTATTTGATGCCACGTCTGCGAGTTTTTCTTTTAATGCTTATAATCTCAATAGTGGCACGGCCTACCTGGTGTTTGCTTCGGTTCCCGGTTTTACCACCGACGTTTTTGACATTTCCGTTTCAGGTGATTCAGGCCTGCTCAGCCTTTATGATTCAGGCTACGGTACACCTCCATTCGAAGATCCCAATAGCCTTGCGCCGCATGGTATTTATGATACCTGGAGTGAAATTTACGAAATTAATTTCGATACAGCCGCTACCGTGTTTAACACGCAGCCAGGTGAACCCGGTTCTGCTGCGGGGTATAGTGAAAATATTCTGGTTAATATATTGTCGGCAGATGCAGGCTTAAGTGGGATTCATATCGATCTGTTCACTGCCGACTGGAATGCAGCCAATGATAAAAAAATCGTTACTGACTTTGCACCGTTTAGCCATGATGCCCAGTTACAGGTAGTGCCTGTTCCTGCGGCGGTATGGTTGATGGGGTCGGGGTTACTGGCACTTGCAGGTATCGCTAGAAGACGTCGTTAGTTTCTGAAAACAGAAGGTTTCTTAAACAAAGAGTGTTTGAAACAAATTAACAGCGACATAAAAAACCACGCTCAGGCGTGGTTTTTTATGTCGCTGAGATTTCTGTTTAAGCCATATTACTGCGCGACGTAAACGATTTCGCCACTAATGAGCGTATGTGTCACTTTGCCCTTAAAGTTCCAGCCGGCAAAAGGTGTGTTTTTCCCCTGGCTAAGCATGTCCTTAGTGTCCAGTATCCATTCTTTCTGTGGATCTATCAGGCATATATTGGCTGTGCCACCAATGTCCAGATGGCCTTCATCCAGCCCAAGAATCAGTGCAGGGTTACAGGTAATGCTGGCAAGGGCCGTGTTAAGTGGCACCCTGTTGTCATCGATCAGTTTCAGAGTGAGCGGTAATAATGTTTCAAGGCCCGAAATACCCGCTTCGGTCGCTGGGAAAGGCGCCTGTTTTGCATCCAGTTCATGTGGCTGGTGATCTGAGCAGATACAGCTAATGGAGCTGTCAGCGACTGCATTTTGTAGTGCCTGCATATCACGCTGGCTGCGCAACGGGGGGAGCACGTGACACTGACTATTAAAACTGCTGACATCCATTTCCGTCAGGTGTAGTTGATGAGCTGCCACATCGGCACTGACTTTTAAGCCAGCGGCCTGAGCCTGTTGAATCAGTTCAATACTACGTGCGCATGAAAGCCGCCCAAAGTGAACTTTGATATCAGCATCTTTGATCAGTTCAAGCATCTGAGCAATGGGTGCGGTTTCGGCTGAATAGGGAATCGGGCTTAAGCCAAGGCGAGTGGCAATCGGGCCTTCGTGAGCACAGCCTTCAGCCACAAGATCGATATCATTTGCTTCAATAAACAGAGTGATGTCATGGGTGGATGCATATTCAAAAGCGCGGCGCAGAATCAGGTTGTTCTTAACCGGTTGCTTGCCATTGGTCAGGCCAAGGCAGCCTGCATTTTTTAGCGTGGCCATTTCACTCAGGTGTTCGCCTTTTAAACCTGCGGTTAACGCGCCGAGGGTATATACATTACTTTGCCCGGCCTGCTTGGCCTTGTGATGAATTAATTCAACTACCGCGGGTTCATCAATCACCGGGTCAGTATCAGCCGGTACACATAGCGTGGTAATGCCAGCACTGGCGGCTGCGCGAGTTTCCGAATAAATGCTGGCCTTGTATTCAAGGCCGGGTTCGCGTAATCGGGCGCTTAAATCGATCAGGCCAGGAATCAGCCAGAGGCCGGTTGCGTCGATGATGGTTTCGGCAACAAAATCGTTAGGTGTCTTACCTATTGAAACAATGGTGCTGTTCTCGATGAATACATCGGTGATTTCATCGAGCTGGTTTTTCGGATCTATCACGCGGGCATTTTGAATCAGGATGCTAGTCATAATTTATAAAGTGTGCAACGGGTTAGGAAGCTGCCTCCTGCGATGGTTTGGTGGTCGGGCTACCGCTGCCTAAAGTCATCGACATAACCGCCATGCGAACGGCGATGCCGTAGGTAACCTGATCCAGAATAACTGACTGTGGGCCATCGGCAACACTGGATTCAATTTCAACGCCACGGTTAATGGGGCCTGGGTGCATCACAATGGCATCGGGCTTTGCCGCTTTCAGGCGTTCCTCGGTCAGGCCGTACAATTCAAAATATTCCTGTTCGCTCGGTAGTAGAGCACCTTGCATACGTTCTTTCTGCAGGCGTAACATAATCACAACATCGGCATCTTTAATGCCTTCCTGCATGTTATGAAACACATTCACGCCCATGGCTTCAATATCTTTTGGGATCAGCGTTTTAGGCCCAACAACTCGCACTTCGCCAGTGTTCAGGGTGTTTAATGCATGAATTTGTGAGCGCGCCACTCTTGAATGCATAATGTCGCCCACAATGGCGACACGTAATTTTCCGAAATCGGCACCTTTATTACGGCGAATGGTAAACATGTCGAGCATCGCCTGGGTTGGGTGAGCGTGGCGGCCATCACCCGCATTGAGTACTCGAACATGGGGCGCAACATGGCTGGCAATAAAGTGTGCGGTGCCAGAATCGGCATGACGTACCACGAACATGTCTGCCTGCATGGCTTGCAGATTCCATAAGGTATCCAGTAGAGATTCGCCTTTGCTGGTGGCCGACAGGCTAATATTCATATTTAATACGTCAGCTGAAAGACGTTTGGCGGCCAGTTCGAAGGTGGTGCGTGTGCGCGTACTGGCCTCGAAAAATAAATTTACAATGGTTTTTCCGCGCAGTAGAGGTACTTTTTTTATCGACTCATTTACCCCGGCAAAACTTTCTGCAGTATCGAGTATCTGGGTAAGGATATTGGAACCTAGCCCTTCTATGGTAAGAAAGTGTTTGAGTTTTCCCTGTTCATTCAGCTGTATGTTCCAGAGATCTCGGCCAATTAAATCGTCGGTTGGGCGTGTCGCTTTGTTTACCATAGGGTTATCTCTGCAGGCCTGTTTTATTTTGTAACATCAGTTTTTACGACCCAGGCCAGTGGCGATGGTCCAGTGAGTTTTATCTGTTCGTTTTCTGCAAGCTCGAGCTGCTGGCCAACCACATCTGCCTGAATGGGTAATTCACGGCCGCTGCGCACAATCAGGCAGGCAAGGGTAATGGATGCAGGGCGACCATAATCAAATATTTCATTCATTGCTGCGCGAATGGTGCGGCCGCTTTGTAGAACATCATCGACGAGTACGATGTGTCTATCTTCAATCTGTTGAGGAATATGCGATGGCTTGACCTGAGGGTTCATGCCGATACGTGAAAAATCGTCGCGATAGAAACTGATATCGAGTGTGGCCAGTTCTTCTAGCTGCAGGCGCTGCTTAAGTTTTTCAGCAAGCCATACACCACCGGTTTGAATGCCGATAACTAACGGCTGTGTAATGCCGCGTTGTTCGAGCAGGTTTTCAAGATCGGTGGCCAGTTTTTCCAGAAGTTGATCCGGGTTGGCTGCATGGGTCATGTGTTTTGCTCCAGCCAGCTTTGTACAATGAGTGCGGCGGCTATTTTATCAATGTCCTGTTTGTCGTGCTGCTTTTTTTTGCTGTGTAAGAAATGTTCGGCTTCAAATGAGCTGAGTGCTTCATTATGAGTGTGAACAGGCAAATGAAAGCGGCCTTCAAGCTGGCGTGAAAACTTCTCTGCGCGCTGGGTCATTTCGCTTTTGCTGCCATCAAGATAAAAGGGTAAGCCGACAATTAATGCATCGGGTTTCCATTCCTCAATCAGTTTTTCTATTCCAGCCCAGTCAGGTTTGTTATTAATGGCATTTAAAGTGGTAATGGGGTTGGCGCTCCGGGTAATTGACTGGCCACTGGCAACACCGATGCGTTGTTCACCGAAGTCGAAGCCCAGGACCTGTTGTGGACTCATGCATGCCCTGCCTGACTGGAGAGCAGCTGCATATCTATGCCGAGTAATAACGCTGCCGCCTGCCAGCGTTTTTCATAGGGCATATCAAACAGGATTTCTTCGGTTGCCGGACAGCTCAGCCAGCTATTCTCTGATATTTCATATTCCAGCTGCCCTGGCCCCCAGCCAGCGTAGCCCAGGGCAATCAGGCTTTTTTCGGGGCCCTCGCCATTGGCGATTGCCTGCATAATATCCTGTGAGGTCGTGACTGCAATATGATGATTAACTTTCAGGCTGGAATCCCAGTTGCCATGCGGTGTATGGATTATAAATCCGCGGTCTGTCAGCACCGGCCCGCCCGTTAAAATGGTTTGATCAAGTATTTCACTTTCATGGGCTCTAATATTGAGCTGGGAATAAATTTCACCGAGGCCAATATCCGAAGGTCGATTAATAATGATGCCGAGGGCACCATTGTCATCATGTTCGCATATATAGGTAACGGATCTGGAGAAATGGTCATCCTCAAGACTGGGCATGGCGATGAGAAAATGATTGGTTAAATTTGTTTCTTTTGCCATAACGACACCATCCGTTTAATAGCTGGTTAACTGGTTATTGCTTTGAAATTCCCAGCTGCGCGTAATATGAATTATATCAGCCTGTTTCTGTAGCTTTGCTGGAAAAGGTTCAAAGGGCGATGAATCTCTAACGATACGTTTTGCGGCATCATCAAGAATCTGGTGTCCAGATGAGCGGCGTATGGTTATGCCATCAAGCGTACCATCGGCGCGAATAACTACATCAAGAATTAAGGTGCCGCTGAGTTCATTGCGTATCGCAGCATCCGGGTATGCCGCATTGCCCAGTCGCTCTATGCGATCTATCCAGCTGCGCATATACGTGGCCGCAACATATTCTTTGGTGCGTGAAGTTAGATATTTTTCCTTGGGTTTTTGTGCGTGTTCCTGCAGTGTCAGGCTGAGTTCTTCTGCCATGCGTGCACTGAGCTCATTCAGTTGTTGTGGCTCAGGGGCAATTTCCTGCTGTTCTTCCTTGCGTAATTTGTCATCGGTTTTAATTTTGTGCTGAGCGCTTTCTGCAGTGATGTAGGCCTGCTTTAATACCTGTGTTTTTTTAGGTGTAAATGTTGTGCTTTGTTGCTGGGCGATTCCACTTTCCTGCGACAGGGTGGGCGCAGAAAAAAGATCGGTACGACGGACTTTCTGTTCACTATCGCCACCACCATCCTGCGAAACCTGTGCAAGGTAGTCTGCCTTATCCGGTGTTTGGTTGTTTGATGTGTTCACTAGAATAACATCAAGTGAGGGTGGAATTTTCTGTTTGGCGGAGGGTGATGAAACGAAGGTAATACCAAGAATCATAATGCCGTGAAATAGCAACGCAAAAAAGATTGTCATGCTAAGTCGGTCACTGGAAGTAACGTGTGGTGCACTGGCTATTTGCGTAGGCATATCAACATTATAAAGTTGCTGTGACTATTATTGTAGTCTCAATTTGTGGATTAAAAACAAGTCGTTTTTTCATCTCGGGCGACAGGTAAATTGTACCCTTATTATCTATTAGCATCGCTGTGTTTATTCCCAACTGCCCGGCAATTTTTAACCAGCGTTGCGGGCCTGCAATAAACAGGGCCGTGGCAGCCGCATCAGCATAGCCAGAATCTGTATGTAAAACAGTCACTGACTGTGCATTCATGGCGGGGTAGCCGGTACGTGGATCGAGTATTGCATGATAGCGTGTGTTGTTGTGAACATAAAAACGCTGATAGTCGCCCGAAGTAAATACGCTTTCCTCGTCCTGTAATTCGATCTTTGCGAGCCAGGTATCCAGACGTGGGTGTTGAATTGCAATTTCCCAGGGGTGCTCACCCTGCTTGCCAATCGCCTTAATGCCACCAGTGGTTTTAATCATGGCATTTTCTATCTGCATATCCTCTAGTTGCTGTATCTGCAGGTCAATCGCATAGCCTCTGGCAAAAGCATCCATGTTTAATGTGATTGCCGGATTGTTACTGTGCATTTTAATGCCGTTAAATTTCAGGTCGCTCATTTGAGGATTGTTGTCTAGCAGTTGTTGAATGGCTGCAGCTGAAGGTGGTGCAATCTCTGTTTCGGGGTATTTATGAAATTGCCATAGGTTAATCAAGTCACCAGTTGCCGGATTAAACAGGCCATCGGTCTTTTCTGATAACGCCATCGCCTGTTCAATCAGAGGCATGACAGAAGGGCCAACTGAAAAAGGCCTGCCGGTTTTAATCAGCTGGTTGGTTCTGCTGAGAGAGCCTGGTATGCGGGGTGACCAGGCTTTGTGCAAGTAAGCAAAATTCTCGTCCAGCGTGGCGAAAGCGACTTCTGCCGTTTGCGGCTTAACATCATGCAGGGTGATGTCCATTTGCGGCCCAAACTGCTGGCTGCGGTGATGAAATTCACGAGACGGTGCTTCACAGGCAGAGAGTCCGCATAAAATACATATCGCCGTAATATAGCTTAAAACTTTTAGCATTTGAGTTCGGCAATACAGTTCATGAGCTGAGTCGCGATATCCAGATTGAACTGAGCATCTATTTCTCGAATACAGGTAGGGCTGGTGACATTGATTTCAGTCAGGTAGTCACCAATCACATCTAGCCCGGCGAATAGAATACCCATTTCTTTTAGTGTTGGCCCTACCTGATCAGCGATCCATTGTTCGCGTTCGGTGATTGGCATGGCGACACCGCTTCCACCGGCAGCCAGATTGCCGCGGGTTTCGCCTTCAGCAGGAATACGCGCCAGTGTGTAGGGAACCGCCGTGCCATTAATCATCAGAATGCGCTTGTCACCCTGGGTGATTTCGGGAATGAACTTCTGTGCCATGATGGTGTGCTGATCGTTATTCAGCATGGTTTCCAGAATCACCGAGAGATTGGCGTCGCTCGGTGATACACGAAAAATAGACTGTCCGCCCATACCGTCCAGTGGTTTTAGAATCACATCCTGGTGTCGAGTTATAAATTCGCGAAGCTTGTTTGTTTGTCGGCTAACCAGCATATCTGTGCAGCATTGTGGGAAGCGTGCGGTGAACAGTTTTTCGTTGGCATCACGCAGACTGGATGGTTTGTTTACAATCAGGCAGTCCTGTTGTTCCAGCATCTCCAGTAGATAGGTTGAGTAGATGTACTCCATATCAAAAGGCGGGTCTTTGCGCATCAGCACAACGTCGAGCTGTGATGCGTTCAGTGTTTCCTGTTCAGTCAGTTCGAACCAGTGCTGAGTGTCATCAAATACCGTTATTTTTTGCGCATCGATCTGTATTGCCTGCTTATCTAAATAAAGATTGTGCTGCTGGAAATAGTACAGATTCCAGCCTTTTTTCTGTGCAGCGAGCATCATTGCCAGGCTGCTGTCCTTGTAAGGCTTTATCAGCTCTATAGGGTCCATCAATATGCCAATATTCAGTGTCATTTTGCTGAGATCTCTGAGAATTGAAGGCGAATAGTCAATTTATAGTACATTAAAATAACAATTTTTGCTTTGTAATCATGGCGTTAGTAATTAAACCTTAAGATCCTACATAATATTTTTAGTGTAACTGGTTTATTTCGGAGGTTTTTTATTTGCGTAACTAAAAAACATGAGCTATCTTCCAGTTTACATTGAGTGCACTAAATAGACCTTTTTGGGGATAAACGGGACGGCTATGGCAGAAGATTCCGCAGGTATTAGTAACCTGAAGGTGATGGTGATTGACGATAGTAAAACGATTCGTCGCACCGCTGAAAACTTACTAAAAAAAGAAGGTTGTGATGTGGTAACCGCAGTTGATGGCTTTGAAGCGCTATCAAAGATTGCCGAACACAAGCCCGATATTATTTTTGTCGACATTATGATGCCGCGTCTCGACGGTTATCAGACATGCGCTTTGATAAAACACAATCGAATGTTCAAATCTACACCGGTGATTATGCTGTCGAGTAAAGACAGTATTTTTGACCGTGCGCGTGGGCGTATTGTGGGCTCGGAACAGTATTTAACCAAGCCGTTTACCAAAGATGATTTGCTGGGTGCAATTAAGAGTCATACCTCAAGCAGTGAAGCATCTGAATAACCTACCTGTGAAATAGATAGATAACGAGGTTGGAATAGATTAATGGCAAGTATCCTGATTATTGATGATTCGCCGACAGAAGTGCATGTATTTAAAACGATGCTGGAAAAGAATGGGCATCAGGTGCATGTGGCCGAATCTGGTGAGGCCGGTATCGAAAAGGCAAAAGAAGTGATGCCGGAGCTGGTGTTAATGGACATTGTTATGCCAGGTATTAATGGTTTTCAGGCGACACGACAGTTGGCCACGATAGAAGAAACCAAGCATATACCGGTGATTATAGTGACCACCAAAGATCAGGAAACAGATAAGGTCTGGGGGATTCGGCAGGGTGCCAAAGACTATATTGTGAAGCCGGTGAAAGAAAGTGACCTGATTACTCGCGTTAATTCGGCACTGGGTAAATAGGCTTGGGTATAAACGCAATGCAGTCAACTTTTCAGCGGCTAAAACAGGTAGAAGCACAATGTCTGGAAAGTGCCAAAGATATGCCGTCAGCGGATGGTGCATCAGATGACTGGCTGGGAATCGGCTTTTCAGTTGCAGGAACAGAACTGTTATCCAGAATGGGCGAAGTGACTGAAATTCTGGATCTACCACCTTACACAAAGGTGCCAGGAGTAAAGCCCTGGGTCGTGGGTATAGCCAATGTGCGAGGTGGTTTGCTTCCACTGATGGACTTGCGCGGTTTTATCACCGGGCAGTCAATGAAAAATCGTAATACGGGTCGTGTGATGGTGGTTGATCACAATGGTCTGCATACAGGATTACTTGTTGAAGAGGTGCATGGTATGCGCCACTTCTCCCCAAATGAACAAGCTTATGAGCTGCCTGAAATCAGCAACCAATTGAAGCCTTATATCAAACAGGCGTTTAATAAAGATAATACCTACTGGCCAGTGTTTAGTATGCACGCGCTGGTAGAGGATGAACGCTTCCTGCAGGCTTCCCTGTAAGAAGACATATTTAGAATACAGAATATCCGTTAACGGAATAGCTGGGAGATAAAAATAACATGAGTGCAGCAAAGCGAAATCCGTTTGCCTTGAGCGCAATTAGTAAGCCGATTTTGATACTGGGTGTCATCCTGTTCCTTTCTGTAATCGGCATGGGTGGCAGCTTGTGGTATGCGGCTACGCAACAGGGAAATCAGCAGCAGTATCTTGAAATTGTATCGGAACAAAAGCTGCTATCACAGCGTCTGGCTGCGCTGTCCCTTGAGTCTGCCTCGGGTCGAGAATCGGCATTTAGCCAGTTACTGTCTTCGCGAGATCGTTATGATGAAACCCTGAGAATCTTTGAAGAAGGTAATCCACGCACAGGCCTGCCTTCACTTCCCGATTCAACCCTAAGCCAGTTTGATGCGGCGAAAAAAGTGTGGCTAGGGGAAGATGGCGAGTCGGGTGCAAATTCATATCGAGGCAATATCGATAATATCCTTGGCGGTAAGCTGGCTATCTCGGAAGTGGGTGAGTTCGTACTGGTTATTCAGGAGTTTATCCCTCAGTTACTGTCGTTCTCTGAAGAAGTAGTTGATCTGTTAGTTGAAAGAAAGGCATCTCCACATCAGGTGTTCATGGCCTCACGTCAGTTGATGTTAACGCAGCGTATTGAAAACAATATGAACCGTGTTCTATCAGGTGGTGAGGGTGCTGCAGCTGCAGCTGACCGTTTCGGTCGAGATGCTGCGCGTTTCGGTGCGGTATTAGAAGGCATGCTGAAAGGCTCCACCGCATTACGAATTGAAAAAATAGAAGACGAAGTCGTAAGAACGAAACTGCGCGAAGCTGCAATGTTATTTAGCTCAGTATCAGATCACGTTGAGGCGATTCTTGAGCTATCTCCCGATCTGTTTGATGTTAAAAATGCGGCAGGTGAAGTGGAAGCGCTAGGTGTGCAGTTGCTGCAGGAAAACGAGATACTTGAGAAGCAGATTGTGCAGCATGGTCAGTTTCTTGAGGTGACTCGCTGGGCCGGTTTCGGCTTTGGTGCTCTGGCGGTAATCGTAATAATTATTGCCGGTGTGCTGTTGATCAGAGACTCGGGTGAACGTGAGGATGCGGCACTTGAACAGAATCGTCGAAATCAACGAGCGATCTTAAGACTGCTGGATGAAATGGCTAACCTCGCGGAAGGTGACCTGACTGTTCACGCAACGGTCACCGAAGAAATTACCGGTGCGATTGCCGACTCGGTTAACTACGCAATTGACGCACTGCGCTCACTGGTAACGACGATCAATACGACAGCTGTGGAAGTGTCATCCGCTGCAGAAAAAACACAGGCAACTGCAACACGACTAACCGATGCCTCGGCGCATCAGGCACGTGAAATTGCCTCGGCTTCTGCGGCGATTACCGATATGGCCGACTCGATGAAGGGCGTATCGAAAGATGCGGAAGACTCGGTAGATGTAGCGCATAAATCGCTGGAAATCGCACAGAAAGGTGCGGGCATTGTACGTCGAAGCATTTCGGGTATGGATACGATTCGTGAGCAGATTCAGGAAACTTCAAAACGGATTAAACGACTGGGTGAATCATCACAGGAAATCGGTGACATCGTTGGCCTGATCACAGAAATCGCAGATCAGACCAACATTCTTGCATTGAACGCTGCAATTCAGGCATCGACTGCCGGTGAGGCGGGCCGTGGTTTCGCGGTGGTTGCCGACGAGGTACAACGACTGGCGGAACGTGCCGGTAATGCGACCAAGCAGATTGAAGCACTGGTTAAAACAATCCAGGCCGATACCAACGAGGCGGTAAGCTCGATGGAAGCATCAACCACCAACGTAGTAAGTGGTGCGAAAATGGCCGAAGATGCGGGTGGCGCACTGATCGAAATTGAAAATGTATCCGATGAACTGGCAGAACTGATCCTGGGTATTTCTAACTCGGCGAGTCAGCAGGCTTCAGTGGCGATGGATGTATCTAACACCATGAATGTTATTCAGGAAATTACACTGCAAACGTCTGAGGGTACAGAAGAGACATCCGCCTCTATCGGTAACCTGAGTGAACTTGCAAATGAATTACGTAAATCAGTAGCCGGCTTCAAACTGCCTGACAGTGACGAGCAGGTTGAAACAGTGATTTTGAATGGTTAACGCGAACGTTTGGCAGAGAACATGAAAACAGAGGATACTGTTGAGTACAATTCTTTACGCTGGGTTAAGAAAGAGCTTGATCTGATTTTACAGGAAGCTCAGGCTTCACTGTCAGCGTATATAGAAGATACAGATGATACTGCGCGCTTGCGTGAATCAGTTGAACATTTGCATATGGTGCAGGGCACATTGCAAATGGTTGAGCTGTATGGTGCAGCTCAGCTGGCAGAAGAAATGGAAAAAGTTTCTGAAGCCCTGCTGGAAGGTAGAATCGAAAAACTGGATGATGCATACGATGTGTTGATGCGTTCCATGTTGCAGTTGCCAGATTATCTGGAAAGCCTGCAGTCTGGCAGTAAAGATGTTCCCATGGTGTTGCTGCCATTATTGAACGACCTGCGCGCTTCTCGTAATGCAAGCCTGCTCTCAGAAAACGTTCTATTTTTTCCCGATGTAGAAACATCAGCCACAGAAGAAACAGATTCAGTCGTTGCTGGTGAGTTATTAGCGGCAGCGAAAAAACTTCGCCCCCATTATCAAATTGGCCTGCTTGGCTGGTTTAAGGGTGAAAAAGTTAATGCAAGTTTAAAACGTATTATTGCGGTGCTTGCAGAGCTTGAGAAAAAATCCCCACATGCGGCTACGCGTCGTATCTGGTCAATTACCTCAGCACTGGTTGATGGTTTATCTACTAATGGCATAGATAGTAATGTCAGTATTAAAACATTGCTCGGCCAGGTTGATCGTTGTATCAAACAGTTAATTGATTCTGGCGAAGAAAATTTTGCACAAAGTGTTCCTGCCGAGTTATTAAAAAATCTACTCTACTATATCGCACGCATAAAATCTGAATCGCCGCGCGTAAAAAATATAAAAGCCACTTATCGACTTGAAGAGTTGTTGCCAGCTGATAACGATCTTGAAGAAGCTCGTTCAGGAATGGGTGGTTTAAACTCAGAACTGTTGTCTACAGTGTCCGCTGGAATTCGTGAAGATTTACTTGAAGTAAAAGATGCGCTGGAGATTTTTGTGCACAGTGATGTGCAGGATGTGGCACGTCTACAATCACTGCCTGATCTGTTGTCAAAAATTGCCGATACTCTCTCTATGCTGGGTCTTGGCATGCCGCGAGAACAGGTGATTGAACAGCAGAAAATTGTAAGTGCGATCATTGCCGGAGAACACGATTCGAGTGATGAAGTGATTATGGACATGGCCGGTGTGCTGCTGTCTGTTGAATCACAACTAAACAGCTTTATTGCTAATCGCTCAATGGTCGGTGCGGATGCATCTGATAAGAGTCACCTGGGTGACTTTGCAGCAATGCCTGAGTCTGAATATCTGGAAGTGTTATCTGCCGTTATTAAAGAGGCCTTGCAGGATTTCAGTGATGCAAGACAGGCCATACTGGGTTATCTGGAAAATTCCGAAGATAAAAGTCTGCTGGAATTAGTTATACAGAGACTGGATGAAGTTAACGGCGCCATGTTTATGTTGCCCGTGCAAAAACTGAAACATGAGATAGATGCTGTTAGAGATTATGTTTCAAAAGTAATGCTGAATGCTGGTGTTGCACCAGAAGCAGAAGCACAAAATGATCTGGCAGATGTCGTAACCAGCGTTGAATATTATCTTGAGTCTGTGATTGAAGGCAGACCCGATATAGAAATTTCAATGAGTGCAGGCGATGCGGCGGCTGATAGACTGAATAAGCGGACTAATGAGCAGGGTGTTGATAGTGCGCAGGAAGTGGCGGCTGATATTGAAGCAGTTCAGGTCACTGCGGATGATCAGCTTGAGACTGAGACTGAAGCGGAAATTGATGTTGAGGAAACAGCAGCTGCAGCGTCCGTAGAAGATGAAACAGCGACTCCTGCACCTGCCGGGGAAGAGCAACGATATACAATTATTAGTGATGACGCCGATGAGGAGATTCTCGAAATCTTCATCGAAGAAGCACTGGAGGTGCTGGCAACCCTGAATGACCAGGTTCCTCTATGGTCAAGAGATCATGCTAACGAAGATGCGCTGATTACAGTGCGCCGTTCATTTCATACACTGAAAGGTAGTGGACGTTTAATTGGTGCGGAACTGATTGGCGAGTTTGCATGGAATTTTGAAAACATGCTTAATCGTGTGATTGATAAATCACGTCCATTAACCCAGGAAGTGTTCGACGTTCTAGACGAGGCACTCGCTGTATTGCCTCAGTTGATCGAGCAGCTTAACGGCAATAAAGAACCTATACCGCATATTTACGAGTTGATAGATAAGGCGGATGCGCTGGGAAAGTGGAAAAAGGCGGACACTGAAAAAACCGCCGAAGTTTCTCCCAGGGCGGAAGCAGCGAGTGAGAAAGTTCAGGAAGAGTCATCCGAAGAAAAGCTGGAAACAGAGCCCGTCGCAGATGCGGATGATCAGGGAACTGATGAGCGCGGTCAGGATGAAATAATTGATAATCCTGATGAGGCTATTGAGTTAGATGAACCTGTTAGTGAGCTCAATGAAAGTATAGAGCTAAGTCCAGAAGAAATTCAGTCTGAGGTAGAGTTTGAACTGGATGATGAAATTTCCCTGCATATTGATCAGCCTGATGAACCGACTACAGAAGACATTTCGTTAGAGATAGAGTCAGAAATAAAACCTGAGCCTGAGCCAGCATTTGATTTATCGTCTGATGACGAAATGCCAGAATTCTCAGAAGATGAATTACTGCTCGAAGTTGAAGAACAGGATGTAGAGCCGCTTGCCACTGATGAGCTGGCTGATGACGTTGAAGATGGTTTTGATATTGATCTAACCGATGAGCTGGAAGCGCTGCAGGTTGCAACTTCAGATGATATATCAGGCGAAAATGACACAGATGAACTGGTGTTATCCATTGATGAAAATGTAGTCGATGAACCTGAAATAGAGACAGAAGACAGTGCAAGTATTCTTGAGCTGGATTCAGATGAAGATAGCGAGCAGGCAAAAATTTACGTTGACCCTGTACTGTTCGATATTTTCAATAAAGAATCAGAAAATCACCTGCAACAAATTAGAGAGCTTCTCAATAAACATTATGAAGGTGAAGCTGCACTAACTGCGAATGCCACATTGTTAAGAGCTTTACATACATTGTATGGCAGTGCTAAAACAGCAGAAGTTGAAGAAATAGCCGAGCTGAGCGGCGGGCTGGATAAGTATGTAAAACTGTATACAGTGCGCAACGATCTTTCTTTATCTGATACGGGCGTGCAGCTCGTTGACGATGTGTGCAGTAAAATTTCTGAAATGCTTACGGCACTGGTGGATCGCAGTGCGAAGTTACAGTCAGACACCGCACTGTTAGCTCGTATCGAAACACAACTGGAGGAAGTGCAGGCTGAAAATGCGGCAGCTGCCAGCACAGCCACAGCAGTTGAAGAAGCATCGGTAGAAGATTCAACAGTGCTATCTGCGCCACAGGAAGCGCACCAGGAAGACGAACTAATCAGTTATTATGAAGTTGATGATGAGCTGGTCGATATATTTCTGGAAGAAGCCGAAGAACTACTGGATAGCTGCGAAAACAGTTTGCAGCGCTGGAACACTGATATTAATGATGAGGAAAGCGTTCAGGATTTACAGCGTCACCTGCACACCCTGAAAGGTGGTGCGCGTATGGCTGACCTTAGTCCGGTCGGTAATCTTACCCACGCACTGGAATCATTAGTTATAGCCGTTAATGATGGTCACGTATCCTTAACAAAAGATATGTCGAATGCCCTTCATGATTCACTGGATCAGCTGTCAGATATGCTGGCAAAAGTAAAGAATCGTGAGCCCATGTCATCTGCCGAGTCGATGATTTCACATATTGATGCATTACGTGAAGGCAAGGAAACTACTTCACCCTCAACGCCTGCATCAACCGATGAAGATGAAGACCCTGAGCCTGCCCTCGCTGAATCGGACGAAGACTTATTTGAAATTGAGTTAAGCGAAGAAGAAGCGCTCACTGAAGACTTTGGTTTTGATATACCCGATGATGTTGAGTCAGATGAAGATACGCTGGATCTGGATGCAAATGAATCTGATGAGTCGATATTGCTGGATGCTGCTGATTATGCAGTAGAGCTGGATGCTGAGTCACTCGCAGAAGAATTATCTGATGGTGAGCACGTCAGTGTTAGCCTGATTGAAGATAGTGAAGAGCCTGCAGATACACTTCTGCCATCCGCGGAAGAGCGAGTAGTACATGAAGAAGCGGACCCATCTCAGGAAGGCGATGCTTCGTCACTGAAGCTGGAGAAAGTGTCTGTACAAACTGAACAGACAACTGCAGCCAAAGATCCCATGGCTAATGAGCAGGTGCGGGTACGTTCCGACTTGCTAAATGATCTGGTTAATCACGCGGGCGAAGTGAGCGTTTATCACGCGCGCATGGGTCAGCAAATATCAAATTTCTCTTTCAACATTTCAGAAATGGAGCAGACTGTAGTTCGTTTGCGCGAACAGTTGCGTCAGCTGTCAATTGAAACGGAAGCACAGATTCTTTCGCGATACGAAAAAGAAACCGATCAGTATGGACAGGATTTTGATCCGCTGGAAATGGATCGCTTTTCAACCATGCAGCAGATATCACGCAGTTTGCAGGAAACTGTTGGCGATATTGAAAGTATTAAAGATATTTTATCTGAAGAAGTGCGTGATTCTGAAACATTGCTGTTGCAGGAATCAAGAGTGAGCACGGAGCTCCAGGAAGGACTAATGCGTACGCGCATGGTTCATTTTGGTGGGCTGGCTTCGCGTCTGCGGCGAATCGTAAGGCAGACGGCACGAGAATTAGGCAAGGATGTCGAACTGGATATTATCGGTGAAACTGCAGAAGTTGATCGTACGGTGCTTGATCGCATCGTCGCACCATTGGAACATATGTTACGTAATGCCGTATCACATGGAATTGAAACGCCCGAAGCTCGCTCATCGGTCGGAAAAACGGATACCGGGCATCTCAATATTACGGTCGATCGCGAAGGTGGCGACGTCGTTATTATTGTTAAAGACGATGGTCGTGGTATCGATGCAGCGGCCATTCGTGACAAGGCTATGGAAAAAGGCATGATCAAAGAAGGCGATACTTTAACTGATCATGAGGTGTTGCAATACATCATGCAGCCCGGCTTTAGTACGGCTGAAAAAGTCACACAGATTTCAGGCCGTGGTGTTGGCATGGACGTGGTGGATAGCGAAATCAAACAGCTGGGTGGCGTGCTGGAAATCGATACCGTAAAAGGCATGGGTACTACATTTACTGTGCGCTTACCGCTGACGCTTGCAATAAATCATGCGCTTCTGGTAAGCGTAGGTGAAGATTTATACGCAGTGCCACTAAACAGTATCGAAGGTGTCGTACGCCTGTCTGGCCCTGAATTACAGCAATTTTATGATAGTGGCGAAAACAGTTATCAGTTCGCGGGTAGCGAATACCAGCTAAAGCACCTGGGTAAACTGCTTAGCGGGCAACAACCCGATTACTCAAGATCCGGTCAGCTGTTTCCGGTTCTACTGGCAAGAGCGGGTGATCAAAGCGTCGCTTTACATGTCGATGAACTTATTGGTCGTCGTGAAATTGTAGTGAAGCCTGTGGGTGTGCAGTTAAACACCGTGCGTGCAATTTCAGGTGCCACTATCCTCGGTGATGGTCGTGTGGTGCTTATTCTTGAAATGAATGCACTGGTATTTGGTGATGCAAGATTCCATGTATCTGAAGCCGATGACGCAGCGTCTTTAGCGGGTGAAGTTATTGAAGCGGTTGAAGAAGAACGCGAAAAAATTGTTATGGTTGTGGATGATTCGATCACCATTCGTAAGGTTACAGAGCGCATGTTGTCTCGTCATAATATGAAAGTTGTGACTGCCAAAGATGGTGTTGATGCCGTAGCTCAGCTACAGGAAATAAAACCAGACGTTATGCTGCTTGATATTGAAATGCCAAGAATGGATGGCTATGAAGTCGCAACACATGTGCGCAATGATGAGCGTCTAAAAGACCTGCCTATTATTATGATTACTTCCAGAAGCGGCTCCAAGCACAGGGACAAGGCGATGGAAATAGGTGTTAATAAATATCTGGGTAAGCCGTATCAGGAAGATGATCTGATGGCAAATATTCATGAGTTGATAGGTTAATGTCAGATAATCAGATTAAATGTGTTGCACTCAAAGTTAATGAGGCAGAGTTGCTGCTTCCAAATGCAGCGATAGCTGAAATTGTGCCGATCAAGAATATTATTAATGTAGCAAACAAGCCTGGCTGGATGCTGGGTTATCTTGACTGGCGGGGTAACTCGGTACCTCTCATTTCCTTTGAGGCAATGGGTGGTGTGAGAATGCCAAGCCTGGCATCCGGTGCAGTAAAAGCCGCGGTACTGTTCTCCATTGGTGAAAACCAGAATATCCCTTACGTTGCCATACTGGTGCAGGGTGCGCCGGGCATTGTTAATGTAAAAGAAGAAGAACTCTTATCAAATAAAGAAGAAATATCACACCCGGCTATTGAAGATAAAGTTATGCTGGGTGACAACCACTATAGTCTCATCGATATTGAAAAGCTTGAAGCTATCGTTCAGCAAGTGATGACGCACTAGCGCGTTGTAAGCTGTTACTGTTAACTCAAATCACCCCATAAAAGCTGGCAGGCTGCTATTGCACTTAATGCAGCCGTTTCAGTTCTTAAAATCCTTGGGCCAAAGCACACACCATTTACCTGATTGTCACGCGCCTGCTGAATTTCCTGATCTGTAAACCCGCCTTCCGGGCCAATAAATATATCTAGCTGATGATTATCTGGGGACAGACTATTCAACTTGATTGATGCAGTTGGATCAAGCAGTATTTTCAAGTTGTCCGGGTTAAGTGTAAATGAATCTGCCAGAGAGCATGGCTCGCCAACATAAGGAACACGGTTACGCCCTGATTGCTCGCAGGCACTAATAACCGTTGCTTGCCAGTGCTGGCGTTTTTTCTCAAGGCGATCGCCCTTAAGATTAACAACCGTGCGCGCGCAAAATACAGGGGTGATGTGTGATACGCCGAGTTCAACTGCTTTCTGTATTGCGAAGTCCATGCGATCACCTTTAGAGATTCCCTGGAACAGATGAATGTGCAGAGGGGATTCATTATGCATGGTGATTCGTTCGCTGATTTTCGCAATTGCAGTTTTTCCATTCGTACTTAAGGTGGCAGGGTATTCATACCCATCACCATTAAATAGCGTGAAGTTCTCACTCTCTTTTAAACGAAGCACGCGTAACAAATGGTTGCTGGCGGATTTATCGAGGGTGATCTCGCATTCGGTGCTTAGATTGATGTCCTGATAAATGCGAATACTTTTCATGAATGAAAACCGGAAACCCGTCTTTATTTATTAAGATTATTCCAGATACGTAAAGTCGCTTCAGACTGGTTCATGGTGTAGAAGTGCAATCCGGGTGCACCCATATCGAGTAATTTCTGTGACATGACAGAAACAAACTCGGCGCCGAAATCTTTTATGGATTCCACATCATCTGCATAAGATTCAAGTTTGCGGCGTAACCATTGGGGAATGTCGGCGCCACACATTTCAGAGAATCGTGCAAGGTTGCTGAAATTGGTTATTGGCATAATGCCTGGAACAATGGGGATGTCGATGCCGGCTTTTTCGCAGCTTTCAATAAAGTAGTAATAACTGTCGATATTATAAAAATACTGGGTAATTGCCGAGTTTGCACCCGCCTTCACCTTGTTAACAAAGTGAGAAAGATCTTTGCTGGCTGATGCAGCCTGCGGATGAGTTTCCGGATAGGCTGCCACTTCTATATGAAAATGATCCTGATAATTTTCACGAATAAAGCTGACCAGTTCATTTGCATGATTAAAATCGCCATGTGAAACAGTGCCAGATGGCATGTCGCCGCGTAAAGAGACCAGACGTTTTACGCCCTGCTTCTGATAATCATCAAGAATTTCTTTTAGCTGTTCCTTGCTGGAACCAATGCATGACAGGTGAGGTGCAACATCGTTGCCTGTATGCTGCATGAGTCTGGTGACCGCGTTAAATGTTGTTTCACGAGTGGAGCCACCTGCACCAAAGGTGACAGAGAAAAACGCAGGGTTTAATTCTGTTTTGAGCACTTCTGCCGTATTGAATAGTTTTTCCAGACCCTGATCGGTCTTTGGTGGAAAAAATTCACAGCTAAAATGTTTAGTAAGTTTTTGTTGGCTTTTCATATCGAGCACTTCTACAGATTGTTTCGTCAATGATGAGTTTCACCACCTGCTATTCTTGGCAGGTGGTGAAATGGTTTATTGACTAGTAACGGTAATGATTTGGCTTATATGGGCCTTCAACTGGTACGTTAATATACTCAGCCTGTTCTTTAGATAAAGTTGTTAAGTGCGCGCCAATTTTAGTCAGGTGCAAACGAGCCACTTTTTCATCAAGCTGTTTTGGCAGTATGTAAACCTTATTTTCATAGGCTTCTGAGTTAGTGTAAAACTCAATCTGCGCCATCACCTGATTAGTGAATGATGCTGACATAACAAAGCTCGGGTGGCCAGTTGCACAACCCAGATTAACCAGT
>AZIC01000401.1_pt1 | contig 20071 bp, 23 predicted proteins | sample 359061 | NCBI WGS metagenome assembly AZIC01 (sample SAMN02429709, study PRJNA222657) | marine sediment metagenome | biome: Sediment sample; isolation source: sample MGS-MES from oil contaminated site at the harbour of Messina (Sicily... | place: Italy: Messine | collected 2011-04-30 | depth 1 m m
CTTAGTTGTTCGTCGTCACGATTAAAAGAAACGGACGATGGAAAATCACTTAGTTTAAAAGAAACATCAGTGATCAGGTTCCATTGTGCAGCAGGAATAAAGGTGTATCGACCACGAATTGTCTGCCGTGTTGGTGAGTAATCGTAAGCGTAGCTTGAAGTGACGAGCTCATTTCGATCGTTTAATTCCAGTTCATAATAAATTGAGTAGTGGTGTTGTGGATTAAACTGTCTGTATTCAATGCGAGCCTGTTGTCGCCAGCCAGCCAGATAGTCATAAATCGCCTGATCACTGTTTATATCTTCATAGCGATAGCGTAAATAGATGCGTTGTCTATTAGATAAAGCCCGGCTACCTTTGGCTTCCAGCTTATAAGCTGACTGATAATTATCACCAGCGAAGTTGTTCTGGCTGAAACCAAGACGCAAACGGGTATTCCACAATGCAAGCTTCTGCTCCTTGCTTATACCCGCCGCATATTGAAACTCATCAAAGTCGTTAGAATCAGAAAAATCCAGACGAAAATAACTGGCATCGGCCAACCAGCCGTCTTTTCGTTTGCCGGCGATAACGCGGTTAACTGATAGAAACAGGTTATAAAAATTATCAGATATATCCAGTGAGGTTTCTGATGGCAGGGATGTGATATTGCTATCGTGGCCATAATCCAGAGAAGAGTAAATACGCCAGACTTTATCAGTAGACTGTATTGTATTCAGCTTGCTTCTGGAAAGAGAGACGAGTTTTGGGTCTGTGTTATTGGTGATGATCCGGGTAAAGATCTGTTGGGCCCCGGTAACATCATTCAGCTTAAGCGAAATCAGGCCAATGTTATACATTGCCAGATCATGCATTTCTGGCGACTTTGCCACCAGCTGAAAATGCTCTCTGGCATCTGCATATCTTTCGAGTTTGAAATAGCTACTGGCAAGATTGTAGTTCAGTGCAATCGTGTTCAGGCCCTGAGCTTTGGCGGATTCAAACTTTTCAACAGCCTGCGTATATTTCCCGCTTTTGAATAACGATATACCCTGCTCAAGATCTGCATCAGCCGATGCTAAAACATTGGCCGAAAACAATAGAAGTAACATCATAGAAAAAAATGAATATTTAAGTATCTGCATTAGAATGGTGACTCGTTATCAAAAGATAGATGTTGTGAATTCCTGGCCTAAGGGCGTGAGGCATTATTACCCGCGCCCTGTGGTGTCTCAGGGATTTCATGTTCTATCTGTGGGGCATGATCCTGAGTTTGTTCATTATGCTGATTTTCAATTTGCAGCTGAATATCCTGCACCTCACGAATCTGTTCCTGTTCGCGGATACGTTGCTGTAATTCATCAGATGAGACGTCGTTGTCTTCCTGCTGTTTTTTAGTCTGTAGCTGATTCTGATTCTGTATTTGTTGCGTGTATCTGTTTTTATCCGGTAATGGGATAACTTTAGTTATGGAGTCCTGAGAGGTTTCATTATTTTGCATCATGCGAATTGTAATCTCATCATTGGCTGATGCATGTGCGATAGATGAAAGCGATAAGGCAAGAACAAGTGCGCTAACAGGCGTTTTAATATTCATAATTGATCTCTTTGTAATATTTAAGCAGATTTCATTTCATGCAGTTGATACTGTAATGCACCATCAGCCGAGGTTTTAAGAGAAAGACGAAACTCTTTTGTTTTAGATCCATAATTAAGTTTTGCAACAAGTTCGCCCTGACCATGTTCTAGTGCAATTAATGGCAGTGAAAGAATATTCTGCCCTTCACTTAGATCTGTTTGCCAGGATAATTCTGTGTTTTCCGGGTAGCCATCGATCCGCAAGTTAGCGGGCAGGGAAATATTCAGTTGAGCCTGGTTAATAGCCATATCAGCATCAATCATCAGTCTTACTGTACGCACTTCATGTAGCGATATTGAAACCATTAATGGTTCCTCAACCAGAGGCTCTGTGAAGAATGTACTGGCGGTAAACCATAGCGCAAAGCTTGCGGCAATAGCAGTGCTAAATCCGGCGGCAAATTTATACTGTGTTTTATGTGAGTGCTGGCGTCGAACCTCGGCAAATACACGTTGCTCAAAATTTTTAGATGCGGCTGGAACATCTATCATTTTTAGTTCAGATAACATGCGCTGTGAATTTTCCAGACGGTCCTGGCAATCACTGCAGTTCGAAAGATGTGCTTCAAAGGCCTGCGTGCCAGCATGATCAAGCTGGCCATCTATATAATCGTCAATATTGTTTGTGATATCTGTGCAATTCATAATTTATTCACCTTCCACTTTATCTACACGTTGCAGCTGTGGATTTGGTTCCATTTTGTGAATGGCTTCACGTAATTTAGTTCGCGCCCGGTTAATACGTGATTTGAGAGTGCCTATTGGCGTGTCCAGCATGTCACTAATTTCCTGCAGGGTGTAGCCCTCAACATCGTGCAGCATAGTCAGGGTCCGCTGATCCTCGTTGAGTTTTTCAAGTGCCAGATTAAGCATGCTCCGATTCTGCGTATTGTTGAGGTTATCTGCCGGTTGCAGTGCAGTATCAATCTGGCTGTCGTGTATGCTCTGATCATCATCTGTGTAGTCAATTAAAGAACGCTTCTGCTTGCGGTACTGGTCGACAAATTTTCTATAAAGTATTTTTGATAGCCAGGGTCCAGGTTTTTCAAGGGTCTGCATTTCTTCTAGTCGTGGATATACTGTCAGTAATACTTCCTGCACCAGATCTTCCGCATCATCACGCTGATTAGTGAGTCTATAAGCAAGTTTGTATAGCTTGTTCAGGTGTGGCTTGACGAGTGCTTCAAACTGAACATGTGGGTCCTTGTTAAAAGGCCATATATGTCTGGCGATATTCATTTAAGCTCCTGATTATCAGCTTACAATTATAAGGTATGTCGTGAATGATTGTTTTGATCGCGATCATTATATGGATGTAACGCTTATGAATATGCAGGCATATTCTGCTGTTTCAACAGTATGTAAAACAACGTGAGTATAACTTTGTGGTTCATCACATTTTAATTTGGGTAATTAACTGGAACCTTTTTTTATCTTGTAGCGTTATATAAGTAACACCAACAAACGAGGTAATTTAAACATGAAAAAATCACTATTAACCACATCACTGCTTCTTGCATTCGCCAGCACTTCAGCGTTTGCTCATCATCCTGCGGCCGATAGAGTTGATCCAGAAATTTACGCAATGATTGACGAGAATGTATCTGATACACCACATGCAGATCTGACATTCGATGACATGGGACGTGATGCAGATGTAGTAGAGCAGAGCGCTGATCTGGCTGAAGAAACAAGAGGTAACATGGCCGAAGCGGCTCGTGAAGCAGAATCATTCGCAGAAAGCGGATCGATGGAGTTGCGCGGTGAATCAGTTGCCAATATGGATGATATGCCATCATCAGATGACATGGTTGACACAATCGGGATGCTGGACAGCGTGGAATCGCAGCTGGCGGAGTAACGCACGATAATTCCATCGTTCGATTGAATATAAAGGCTGACTTATGTCAGCCTTTTTTATATGTTTTAGTATTTCTTTAATGTCGTTTCGGAAAGTAGGGTAATCTCTGCTCGATTAATATTACAATGTTCTTTGCTGTGGCTAAGAGATGTAAAATCATGCATGAATTTGAAAAAGATGAAGCTGTAAATGTTCTGGGCGAACTGCTGGAAGCGTGCGGAAGTCAGCCAGTAACGGGTTATTTTAGAGATGGTTACTGTAACACCTGCAAGGATGATGTCGGTTCGCACACTGTATGCGTTGAAGTTTCGAGAGAATTTCTGGAGTATTCACGTTTTAAGGGGAATGATCTTTCAACACCCATGCCTGAATTTGGATTTGCAGGATTAAGACCCGGTGATAGCTGGTGTTTGTGTGCAGCTCGCTGGTTAGAGGCAGAAAAAGAAAACATGGCACCACGGGTGCATTTAATGCGTACCCATAAAAAGGCACTGGAAATTATTTCCATGGAGATACTACGCGCGCATGCAGTCGATTTAAATTAACCAACGTTCCCTGTCGGTTGACGATTGATTTATGCTATTTATCTTCGAGCTTCTTGATACCCAGCATCTTAAGAACCAGTGATTCAAATATTGAATCAGTATTGCCTTTGCGCATTTTGCGCAGGAAATATTTTTCAAAGGCAATTTTAGCCTGGTGCACCCATTTACCTTTTTTATACCAGGTGACATTACGTGGTGGTATTTGAGGTAAGGCCACAAATGCTGCGCCAGTATCACCCATGTCTGCGAGGCAGATTGCATTCCATGTGCCACATTTCTCTGGTGCTTCACCACGAATCTCATGCGCGATATTCTGCACAATGGCAGTCGACATGGTTTCGATCATATAACCGGTTTTAGGTGCACCAGTGGGAACGGGTGTTGCTTCAACCGGTGGAATGGCAACGCAAACTCCCGATGAGTAAATATTTGGATAGGTTGGATTGCGTTGATGATCATCAATCATCACGAATCCACGTGGGTTACACAGGCCTTCAACATTAGCCACCGCATCTATGCCTTTAAAGGCAGGTAACATCATGGAAAAATTAAATGTAAGTTCATGCGCTTTGACTAGCCCGCCATTCGCATCGAGTTCTTCAACAAACATTTTACCGTCTTCCACTTTTGTTGTTTTGGCGTTGCTGATAAATTTTATATCGTGATGTCTTAAATCAGATTCCAGCATGCTTTTGGAATCGCCGACACCGCCCAGTCCCAGATGACCAATATAGGGTTCCGAGGTGACAAATGTCATTGGGTATTTATGACGAATTTTACGTTTGCGCAATTCTGTATCAAGAATAAATGCAAATTCATAAGCAGGACCAAAGCAGCTTGCAAACGGCATAGCGCCGATAATAATCGGGCCTGGTTTTTCTATGAGTTTCTGAAAGTCAGTATAGGTTTTCTGTGCATGCTCGGATGTGCAGATAGACGACGTAAATGCATCCGGGCCAGAGCCGGGCACTTCTTCAAATGCCAGGCGAGGGCCGGTAGCGATTACCAGGTAGTCATAGCTTAGCGAGTCATTATTGTCGAAATGAAGTGTATTCCCCGCGGCATCAATCTTATTCACGCTATCAACGATGAGGTTAATGTCCTTCTTGTCGAGTACGGGTTTTAACGGTACTGCAATATCCTGCGCACTACGCCAGCCAACGGCGACCCAGGGATTGGATGGCGTGAACTGGAAGTGATCTCGGTTGTTAATGACAGTGATCTGGTGTTTGTTACCCAGTTTTTCGCGCAGTTCATACGCACAGGGCAGGCCGCCGATGCCGGCTCCAATAATGGCGATGTGTGGCATTAGATTATCTCTCGTTGGTCAATTAAAAAAGATAACTAAATACGTACAAAAATCAGGCCATTATTGTATTTCCTTATTTATCAACAGGATATGTCCTGTTTGGCATGTGATGGCAGGGGCTGGCACAATAATGACATGACATTTGCTGTTGTCATGCCAGTAAATGTCATGTGGTGTTGAAATATGTCATGTTTTCCACAATGCTTTAATCTTTCCGTTAAGCTGGAGAAAGAAGGCATGGGTTTGTCGTTAATTATGTTACTCGTCAATTATTACATCAACTTGCGTGGTCACAAATACTGGAGGGCAGAACAGCACTGGTCTGCCCTGAGAGGGGTAGCCTGAGAGTGTTGTGTTTATTCGCGTTATTAACGCATTAATTTTTATACAACCCCAGGGTACGCAGCTGGCTAACGGTGAATATTTTATGATTTCACAAAACAGCCCGGTTTTTATAGTTTCGTGCACGAACCTAACAAAAAGTTATCGTCGTTAAGTTAGTACATCTGGCCGGGATGCCTAGTGGATGGACACATTTGGATTTGAGATGCCATTACGTATTTCGTCGTCAGTGGCATCTCGAACATCCAGTATCGTCACCGAAAATTTCGCCGTTTTACCCGCCAGTGGATGGTTGCCATCAACGGTGAGTTTGCCATCTGCAATGGCGGTGACCAGAAACGTTTTGGTTTCGCCGGCATCATTGGCCATTTCGACCTGTGCACCGATGCGTCTGAACTGTGGAGGGACATTTTCCAGGTCGTCGGTGAATGTGAGGTCTGGGTCAATCTCGCCGAAACCTTCAACAGGGGGAACCTCGACGACAATGGTGTCGCCAGTCGAAGCGCCTTCAAGTGCTCTTTCGACGCGTTCAATCAGGCCCATACTGCTGGCACCATGTACATAATGTACCGGTAAATCCACCTGTTCGATGACATTGCCATCTTCATCTGAAATGCTATAGGTAAACTGCACGGCTTTATTTCTGCGGATACGCTGTTCGGAACTGTTACTGCTCATATTTATAAGTTATTGTTTATTAATGAAAAAAAGATGGCTTCGACTATATCATAAAATCCTACAACACCATAATTAGTGCGCTTAATGCGCGTATAGTATTGGTGTATAATCTGCGCTGATCTTAAATTAAGAAGGTACTCCTATGGAAGCATCATCCTGTAGTAAAGCTGAACCCTTTGCCCTGCAAGTGTTGGGCGATTCAATGCAGCCTGAATTTATGGACGGTGTGGTGATTGTGGTTGATCCAGAAGGCATTATCCGTGATGGCTGTTATGTGGTTGCACTGGACAGTAAAAACGAATATACCTTTCGCCAGTACCGCGCCTATGATGACAAACATTATCTGGTGCCATTAAATGATCTGTACGAGACTGAAGAGTTTATCGGTCCATCTCATATCAAGGGCGTAGTGATTCAGCAGGCGGGTAAGCACCGTAAAGATCGTAAATTTTATTAATTGCTGCGGTAATAATCGACATAAAAAAGCCCTGATTATCAGGGCTTTTTTTTTGCCGGAGTGGATAGCTATCAGGCCGCATCCGGCCCCATCTGTTCTGGCCTGGGGCTCTTGCTGAAATAAGCATCGGCATCATCTTCATCCACTTCCTGATTATCACCATTGAACAACGGTAGTTCATAGTCGAACCAGCCTCTTAAGCCGGTTTTAAGCGAGCTGACGTTGTTGTAACCCATGAGTTGCATGGTGTGTGCTGCTAGTGCGCTACGGTTGCCTGAACGGCAGATAACAACAACTTCCTTATCACGTGCTGCGGCGAGTTCTGGTACGGTGTCCTCGTAGCCCCAGTCGCAGCTAGATTCGAGTATGCCACGGGGAACATTAATTGAGTTCTGTATATGTACGGTGTTGAACTCTTTGGGTTCGGTAATATCGATGAGCAGAATGTCAGCAGATTCATTAAGCCTTTCTTCCAGATCCCAGGGAAAGATTTCCCTGATTCCGGGGAGAATATCAGCAATAAGTGAGCGGAAGTTTTTCATATTATCTAGCCTGACTAATTTAGCTTTCCTGGGTTCTGTTTTGTTTTAAACCCTGTTCGACAGCAATAACTGCGGCTTCAACTCGTGAGTGCACTTCGAGCTTACGCAGAATGGCCTTTACATGCAGCTTCACCGTGCCATCGGAAATGCCGAGATTACGTGCAATCACTTTATTACTCTGGCCATCGGCGAGCAGACATAAAATTTCCAGTTCTCGCGGTGTGAGTTCGGAAAAGGGCGTTTCTTTTTTATGATCTTCTATAGGGTCGCCCTGAACCATTTTAGCCAGCACATCGGTGAGGCCATGAGCGACAACACTTTTACCTTTTTCAATATCTCGCAGTGCACTAACCAGTTCATCTGGCTCCATATCTTTTAACAGATAACCCTGCGCACCATTCCGTAGTGCTTCAACCAGATCCTGCTCTTCATTGCTGGTGGTGAGCATGACAATAGGAATTTCTATATTCTGTTTTTTTGCGGCGGTTAAAACTTCAAGTCCGCTCATATCGGGCATGCGTAAGTCGAGGAGGACAATGTCGGGTTTAAGTTCTTCAACTAACTGTAGGCCTACAGCTCCTTCAGCGACCGCGTCGATAACTTCAATGCCACGTTGTTCCAGCAGCCCCTGCAAACCCACTCTAAATAACGCGTGGTCGTCAATAATTAATACACGCATGCTCAAGCGCTAATCTCCGATAGTCGTTGCAGCGGATCGTATTTGGTTTCGCTACTGTAGGTGAAATATAATTCAATTCGGGTGCCTTCATCCGGCTCGCTTTCTATGCGTAAATCACCGCCCAGGTAGTTTGCCCTTTCCTGCATAATACTTAAACCCACATGTTTTCCGGGATGATCGCTGCTGCTGGGTGTTTCAAAACCCTGGCCATCATTTTCTATAAGAATATGGTGGTTACCATTTTCATCACAGCGGAACATTAAACGCACATTGTGTGCATTGCTGTGTTTACGAATGTTATTCATGGCTTCCTGCACGATGCGGAAAATATGCATTTCGAGGTTGGTTGGCAAGTCAGAATTATCCCATTCCTGTTGCAATAAAATATGCATGCCGGTGTCTTTGCGTAAACGCGAAATCAGCTTTTCAACGGCGGGAATCAGTCCCTGCTTATCGATGGGTGTTCGGCAGTGGGCAATCAGCTCACGTAGATCCGAATAAGCTTCATCAAGACTGTTCTCGACCTGCTCGATACCCCGAATTGACTGATATTCCGAAGTTGGCTGTAAGGTTTCATCGAGTACGCGCACCTGAAAACGTAAACTGGCCAGGGTTTGTGCCAGTGAGTCGTGTAGCTCGTTAGCAATCAGGCTGCGTTCCTGCATGATGATCATGCGTCTTGATTCCTGATCCTGTTTGGCTTTTTCGATGGCCATAGATAACTGGTCAGCGAGTGTTGAAAATAATTCAAATAAATCATTCTGTCGCGTGAGTGGCCGTTTATCCAGCTTGATGCGGATAACCCCCAGTGTATGTTTGCCATTATGCAGTGGCAGGTAATAGGAACGGTCATCTTCGCTAACATTGCATTGCAGTATTTCTGCCAGCCGTGTTACATGCTGGTTATCATGAATAATATCATTTTCTATCAGGGTGCTGGCCAGTTCATCGGTGATTTTGACACGACGCGGTTGAGATACAACGGCCGGGTTTATGCCAGAGCCAGCAATATATTCCAGCCAGTTGTTTTCTGTAATTAACCATACAGATACATTTTTTGCATCAAGCTCTTCATTGGTTTTTTTACAGAACAGAAATAGCAGTTCCTTGAGTTCTCTTCCACCACTCACGGTGCGTGTGATGTTGTAAAGAATTTGCTGAGCGCGGTGCTGTTGCTGGCTATTGAATGTCTGTTTCCTCTGATTGCTAAGTGCAATGTAGGAAATAGTGATAAAGGACAGCACAATTAACAGTATATGCAGGCTTAACGGAAGGGTTTTGGAGCCTTGCGTATTCGCCAGCCATATACTGGTAAACAACAGTAAACTTAACAGAACAAACAGAGCAGAAATACAGTTCAGCAAATGTCGTAAAGACATTTGTTTGAATTCCATATGTATGCGCTCTGTAACGGACATGTTTTTTTACTGATCGGCTACTGGTTTATTTATCTTTTTTGGGTGGCACATAATTAGGGTCGTTCGGGTTCATGAAAATGAACTGTGGCTTGCCTTCTTCAAGTTCGACATAGTCGACTGTTGTGCCATTTAAAAACTCATTGGCGGTGATAGATACAATAACATCTACACCTTCAGATGTATGTGTCACATCGCCTTCTTTGACATCGTCAAATCCCATGCCGTAATGAAAACTACCATCTTCCATACGTGTGCATGCCATACGTAGTGGAAGACCGTCCAGATTAGATTCTTTAGCTGAGTGCTTTACCTGCTTGGCTGCAGAGGGTGTTAATGTAATCATAATTACTCCGGTTTAGTACTTTTACATAGCTGTACAAACTGTACAAATCGTTGAGCCCAATGGTTACTTGCTGTATCTCTCAGATGAGCGTAACAAGCCAGGGTGTTGTTAATAACGATGCCATCATATTCACCTGTGATGCCCGAGCCGCGTTTAACACGATAGGCAAATTTAACATCAGGATCAAGATTTTCAAGGGCAGAATAATGAAACTCATGACCTGCGATGACTGGCGATGGCTGAGGTTTAAATGTGGCCCATGGATGAGCCTCTGTTTCTTCAAGTTTTATATAACCACGGCCCTGTGGTGTTGTATGCATGACACAGTCTGCTGGGATAAAACCGACCATTTCGCCGTGTTGCTCATTCCAGTTAAGATTCCGGCTTAAATACATCAGTCCGCCACATTCAGCATAGCAGGGCAGATTATTCTCCAGCGCGTGTTTGATGGATTCTCGCATGCTCTGGTTTGCCTGCAGTTCTTCGATACGGGTTTCTGGAAAACCACCACCGATAAACAGGGCGTCAATTTCTGGCAGCTGCTGTTCGCGGATGGTATCTATATTGACGAGCGTTGCGCCGGTGTTTTTAAGTGCCTCTAAATCACCCGGATAATAAAAACCAAAGGCATCGTTTTTGACGACACCTATTTTCAGTGGTGAGCAGATGTGTATCGTGTCACTTTGACGCATAGGTGCTGCGGGTAGTTCGGGTGCGGTATTGGCAACTTCGATAAGCTGCTCAAGGTTAACCTGTTGTTTAACCAGGTCACGAATCTGCTGTATTTTTCTGTCAGCAGAATCATCTTCATTACTTGGCATCAATCCAAGGTGACGTTCTTCGATAGATAGCTCGGGGTTTTTATAGACAGAGCCGATCACTTTGACATCAGTATAATGCTCTATGACTGAGTGCAGTTTAGCTTCATGTCGACTGCCCCCCAGCTGGTTGAGAATGACACCGGCGATATTAATGTCAGGATCAAACGCCTGATAACCGAGAATCAGCGGAGCGATACCACGGGTCATGCCTCGGGCATCTAACACAAGAACGACAGGTGCCTTAAGCATAGTAGCGAGTGCGGCATTGGAGTTACTACCATCTAGATCGAGGCCATCATACAGGCCTTTATTACCTTCTATTACAGTAATGTCGGCGCTTGCTGAATAATGAGAAATCGTCTGTTCGATCTCGCTTGCCTGCATCGTATAAAAATCGAGATTATGGCAGGGGCGGCCACTCGCTCTACCTAGCCACATAGGGTCGATATAATCAGGCCCTTTTTTAAATGGCTGAACAACCAGTCCTGTTTCTGCAAGTGCTGCGCATAAACCAATACTCAACGTGGTTTTGCCAGATGATTTGTGAGCAGCTGAAATTAAGAAGTGTGGCATAGCTTTATCGTAGTAAAAGAAAAAACGAACAACTTTATTGAACGCTAAAATGTAGTCATGATTTGTACAAAATCAGGCGAATTTCTGCGGCAGATGATAACTGATACTCGCATCTATTTGTGTTGTTCGCGTTCAATCGCGTTTTCTTTTATACACCTCTCATTGTCTCAAAAACACAAACGGCTCGAAGTGAACTCCGAGCCGCTTATATAAAGCTATATTAGGTAAGTTTTACTTACTCAGCCTTTGCATGCGGATCAGCTACAGAATCTGCCAGTGTAGCAGGCAGGAAACCTAACACCTTTACCCCGAATGCAATCACCATCAGTGATAATGCAAAACCACCCAGGCCTAATAGAACTTCTGGCAGAGTCGCAGAGTACTGACTTACAACGCCGTCACTAAATGTGCTTTCCAGTACTTCCATGCCCGGGAACATTTCCAGTGGAAATGCCTGACCACCAATAATGATAGTGTACATCTGTGCCAGGCCACCGAATACAACTAGCAGACAGGCCAGTGCCAGTGTCTTGCGGCATTTAGCCACGGCAGGTGCATAAATCAGCGCCAGAGGAACTAAGCTGCCTACAATAATCTGACCAAACCAGAAAATGTTTGAATAGGTCTCACCACCGTTTGCACCGAGTAACATAAAGGCTTCAAAGTCATGATGCTCAGTCGCATATAGATTTGAGATATGGTAAACGAAGACAAAGTAAAGTACGGCCATAACGAATATGCCAAGCAGCTTACGTAAACGCGTTAGCACAACATCACCCAGTTCACGTTCTGTCCAGTTGTATGAAGCGAGTAAAACCAGGATAAAAATAGCCAGACCAAACGAGAATGACATGATAATGAACATAGGTGCCATCATCGCCATATCATAGCCAGTACGTGCGACCAGGAAACCGAAGATAGAACCAGTACCGGTTGTTAATGCCAGACGCCATACAAAAGCTGCAATACCCGCATAGCGGCTGTATTGCTTCATGGTGCGATCAAGCATAAACCATGCATAGATGCCGACAATAACGAAGAAACCGTTATAAAGAATCATGTTCCATGCAAAGATAGACTTGAAGTTATAGTAAGTCATCGCAACAATCAGGCGGTCAGGACGGCCCAGATCAAGTACAAGAATCATTAAACCACCGGTCAGCAATGCCAGTGCTACCAGGGTAGATAGCGGCGCTAGCGGTTTATAAATTTTCTTGTTAAATACCGACGAAATGGAGGCTACGTTAAGTGCGCCAGATGCTGCAACAATCAGGAATACCGCAAAAACGTGTGGCATGCCCCAGACAATCTGGTTGTTCATGCCCGTAACCCAGTGACCGTTATGCTCCATGTAGTAGGTAGAACCTAGTGCACCTAGAACAAAGGCACCTAATAGCGCGATAAGGCCCATGTAGCCAGCGCTTTTACCTTCAATTGGTTGTAAGTGTATTTTTTTCATAATGATGTTTATTCAGCTGAATATTGATCGGTTATGCTGCTTTAGATTCCTCTATAGCGAACACCTGTATTTAAGCCAAGGTCTGCACGTATCTGCTTACCGCCGTGTTTCTCAAGCTGTCTGGAGATTTCACTTTGCGGATTTTTCAGGTCACCGAATACCATGGCACCGTGTTCATTTGAAGAACAGGCTTCAACACAGGCAGGTGTACCGTCATTATCAACACGATGTACACACATAGTGCATGATTCAACAGTGCCTTTACCGCGTGGCTGATAGTCAACGGTGGCTTCTACTTCTTCATGCGCAAATGAGCGTGCTTTATAAGGGCATGCCATCATGCAGTAGCGACAGCCGATACAGATATGGCGATCGACCAGAACAATACCGTCAACACGTTTGAATGACGCGCCTGTTGGGCAGACATCAACGCATGGCGGGCTTTCACAGTGCTGACACATCATTGGTAGAGACACTACATGATTTGTCATTTTGTCTTTAAGTTTTACTTTGCGAATCCACTGCTGGTCAGTTAATGGCCGACCGTGTGAAACGATGCCATTTTCTTCATTACATGCCGTTACGCAGTCATTACAACCGTTGCCGCATTTGGCTGTGTCAATCAGTATGCCCCACCGTTTAGCATCTGTAATGGGCTGACCAGCGGGTTTTGCATGTACCTGGTTGAGTAGTACACCAGGTGCAATGGTGAGAGCGGCAGCTGCAGTGGCTGACTTTTCAACAAAGCTACGACGCGAAATATTGATCGTTTCGTTATTGGTTATGGCTTTTTTATTCATTGCTAGCTCCCGCAACAGATGCATCTGCAACTTCAGCTTCTACAGGTGGGTGCACCTGTGCATTTGATTTATGTGGATTTTTACCCATTGGGCGATCCATGTGGCACTGGAAACAGTCAATACTTACACCAGCATAATTATGGCAGCTGCTGCAGAAGTGTTTGTCGTCACCATAGCGCACTTCAGAATTCTCTGGTACGTGGCAGTTGATGCACTCTTTTAGACTATATGTCCTGGTGCGAATACCTTCGTACATGGTTTCATCACGTTGATGAAGAATGTACTTCATGTGATTTTTTTTCATTTCATCTTCTGGCTCTACACATTCCGTTGATCCATTCGTTGGATGCGGAACATCAGGCGCAAACGATGCTTTTTTATCTTCATCAGCAATAGCAAAAGCGGAAAAAGCCATTACAGCTACTCCCGCTAATGTGATTAAGGTTTTATGCATGAGATTTTTCATCTGCTGCATCTTCTCCCAAAGTTGAGTCAATCTAGTAACTGTTCAGATAAACACTGCCAGCACAGGGCTGGCAGCGTTTTTCCAGATGGTTACTCACCCATACCCATGTCGATGTAACCTGTTGGGCATACATCAGAGCAGATATGACAGCCGATACACTTGTTGTAGTCAGTGTCTACGTAACGACCCGTAGTTGCCTTGTCTTTGCTTACGCGGAAAACGGCATCCTGAGGACAGAAGATAACGCAGTTATCACACTCAAAGCACATGCCACAGCTCATGCAACGATCTGCTTCTGCAACAGCTGCTTCTTCAGCCAGGCCACCCATACGCTCTGCAAAATGACCAAGAACATCATCAGATGATGGTACATCTTCTGGGCGCATATTACGTGCAACCGCTGGGAAGTGACCCAGGAACATCAGATCGGTAGAAATGATTTCCTGCTTGGAGCGATCTTCGAAGTTATGTACAGCATAATCGCTATCACAAGTACCACGTTGCTGATCTTCCTGCAGTTTCTTGTCTGCATAGGTAGAAGGAGACAGGTGTGACTCATCCAGCTTGCTTAACAGGTTGAAGTGATGAACGTCAACTTTAGGACGCTTTTTAACTTCTTTCTGATCCAGGAACTGCTTGATTGTTTCAGCAACAACTGAACCCTGACCAATTGCAGTGGTTAACAGGTGAGGGCGAACAATATCACCTGCAACGAAGTGGCCTGGTTTGCCAGGAACCTGATAGAACTTGTCAGAATCGATTAATGAACGACCATTGTCCATATCTTCAACACCTTCAAGGTCACCGAACTGACCAATCGCTGAAACGATCAGGTCACATTCAACGGTGTACTCCCTGCCGCCTTCAACAGCAACAGGTGCGTTGTTTTCAAACTTGCAGTCAACCAGTTTCAGTGCAGTTGCACGGCCATCTGCATCAGTCACGATTTCAACAGGCATGACTTCGTTCATGATGACAACACCTTCGTGTAGTGCATCATGTACTTCATGCTCAGCTGCAGTCATTTCTTCCTGCTTGAACAGAGCTGTAAGAACAACGCTGTCACATGCTTTCTTGTCTGCATCAGCAACATCGCCGTGTTTTGCACGACCTTCCGCTGAATCTTCTGGTTTCTCACCAGCCATATCTTTTAATGTACCGATACGACGTGAAACAGATACAACGTCGATAGAGGTATCACCACCACCCACACATACGATCTTGTTGCCGGTGTATTTCATTTCGCCTTTGTTGAACTGCTCAAGGAAGTCAACAGCAGTTACTGCATTAGGCACATCTTTCCAGTTATCAAGGAACAGACCACGGCCCTTCTTACAGCCTAGTGCCCATAATACTGCGTCGTATTCTTTTTCAAGATCAGCAACAGGAACGTCTTTACCAACACGAGTGTTCAGTTTGGTTTCGATACCGCCCATGTCCAGGATACGCATACATTCGTGATCCATTACGTCACGTGGAGTACGGTAGCCGGGGATACCGTAGCGCATCATACCACCCAGTTCAGCGTGGTCATCAAAGATTGTGCTACCGATGCCGAACTTACGCAGGTGATATGCAGCAGACATACCCGCAACACCACCACCGATAATAGCGACTTTCTTGCCGCCAAGATCAGGTAAGCCACCGAACTTGTATTTTTCAGCGTATGCACTGTCGCCAATGTACTGTTCTACAGAGTTAATGCCAACGAAGTCATCAACATCATTACGGTTACAGCCATCCTGACAAGGAGCAGGACACACACGGCCCATCATAGAAGGGAATGGGTTAGCTGAAGTAGAGCGCTGGAATGCGTACTCTTCTTTAGTCATACCTTCAGGTGGGTGTTCAATACCACGGATGATATCTAACCAGCCACGAATATCCTCGCCTGATGGACAGCTACCCTGACATGGTGGGGTGCGGTGTACATACGTAGGACATTTATGAGAAGTATCTTCATTAAATATCTTTTGACTGAAATTAGACCATTCATGATCACCCTCTTTAAAGCGGCGGAAGGTCAAATCTTTGTTCTGCATGTCTTCTTTGGAAGTGGCCATGCTGTTCTCCTATATGCTAAACCGTATAGTTAAAAAACGTTGTGTTATTTCGTTCTGTCTGAGCTCAGTTACTTGCTAGTCTTCCGGGTCAACCTGGCCTTCCAGGATGATCGCATTACTAACAAGTTGATGAACACTGACAATCTGGTCCATGGTAAAGCCGTAATAAGGCAGTACCTTGGTAAACTGGCTCTTACAGATCGCACAGATCGCCGCCATGTGAGTTACCCCACCTTCTTCAACTACATTTTTAAGCGCAGTTGCACGCGGTAAAATACCTTTAACGCGTAATTCCATCAGGTCGTCTGTTAACAGACCACCGCCACCGCCACAACAGAATGTTGCATCGTGGATGGTATCTTGCTCCATATCGACAAAGTTATTACATACCGCTTTAATAACCGCACGTGGAATTTCAAACTGACCGCCTGGCTTGTTACCCATGCCAGATGCACGTGCCACGTTACATGAGTCGTGGAAAGTCAGCGTCATCTCATCATTACGAGACTTGTCGATATTCAGCTCACCTTTTTCAAGCTTGTCCAGCGTGAATTCACAGATGTGCTGAGGAATAGGGTAGTTCTGATCCAGAAAATCAAATGGGCCGGCCAGAGTATTCAGGAAGCTATAGCCTACACGCCATGCGTGGCCACATTCACCGTAAACAATACGCTTAACACCCAGTTGCAACGCCGCTTCACGAATACGCATCGAGATGCGTTGCATGTTTTCGTAGGAACCGATAAACAGGCCAAAGTTTGCCGCTTCAGACGCAACTGAACTTAATGTCCAGCTGGTGTTAGTAGCGTGGAATACTTTTGCGTAACCAATTAAACCATCGATGTGAGGCTCTGCGAAGAAGTCAGCAGAAGGTGTTACCAGCAGTATATCTGCGCCTTTCTGGTCTAACGGGAATTTAACCGGTACTTCAATATCGTACTCAACGTCTTCTTCCAGACCTTCCAGTACATTGGCGAGTGCTTTTTCAGGTAAACCCAGATTGTTACCTATAGTAAATACTTTACCGATGATTTCGTTTGAATATTTCTGGCCTTTACCAATGTGTGCCATGATTTCACGGGCAGCCATGGTGACTTCCGCTGTATCAATACCGTATGGGCAGAACACTGCACAACGACGACACTCTGAACACTGATGGAAGTAGCTGTACCAATCGTCAACAACTTCTTCAGTTAAATCTTTTGCACCAACCAGTTTAGGAAAGTATTTACCCGCGAAGGTAAAGTAACGACGGTATACGCTGCGCAGTAAATCCTGACGAGCTACCGGCATGTTCTTAGCGTCTTGTGTGCCCAGGAAGTAATGACATTTATCAGTACAGGCGCCACATTTAACACAAGAGTCCATAAACACTTGCAGACTGCGGTACTTGCCTAAAAGATCACCCATTTTATCAATGGCTTTATCATGCCAGCCATCAACCAGAACATACTTGGGCATTTCTTTTGGATCAGGTTGCTCTTTTTTGCCTACATAGTTCAGAGCTTCCTGGAATTCCGGTTTTGCCACAAAAGGATTTAGATGCTTCATCACATCATCCTTGGGCATAGGAACTACCGCATACTCTTTGACTTCAGGAACTTCGTAATCAGCCACTATGGATTCCTCGTTATACTCGCAATTATGCTCGTTTAATTATTTGTTAAGCTTATGCTTTTGTTTCTTCAGCTGCTTCAGGTGCAGGTTGTAACTCGGGGTAATTACCACGTGTTTCATCCAGCGGCTTGGCCCAGTCTGCGATATGACGCTTTTCGCGTGGGTTATCTACCTGATTACGAGTTGGTGCATAGAACACGCCCGGAATATGTAGCAATTTACTAATGGGTAGAACAAAGCCTAAAACAGCAACAAGTAATAGGTGTACAACTAAAGCAGTGCCTTCGGGTAGCGCCTGCAGGTCGAAACTAAGGATGCCCAGCATAAACATCTTCACGCCTACGATATCCACGTGTGAGATAAAGCTCATCACAAAGCCACTGATTGCAATCGCCAGTATTAAAATCAGCATCAGGTAGTCTGAAGGCGCAGAAATATAACGTACACGTGCTACCAGGAAGCGGCGAGCTAGTAGCCCAGCAAGGCCAAATACCATACCAAACACAGCATACTTACCACCTGTCTGTACCAGCCATGAACCAATAACGGGCATCATGAAGCCAAACATGCCGTCAGGATCTATGATGTAACGAAGATGACGAACAAAGGCCAGAGCTAATGAAACATGGAAGATCCAGCCAAAGATCCACGTCCATTTGCTTGAACGGAACAGTGAGGCAAATAAAATAACTTCTTTTGCCATGCGAACGACAACACCGCCTGTTGTTTTAGGCGCTGGAGTTACTGGAATTTTAAGAGGTGCAGGAGTCGCTCGGTACTGACGGGCTTTGCGTATAAGGCCACCTAACATAAATAATGTGGCTAAAGATAACAGTACTGCAATCAGGGTGGACATTAAGGCGTACTCCGCAACAAATTCTATTTAATGTTTAAATTCTATCTATAAAGCTGACTTTCTATAGCGCATGCTATGCGCTGGTTTGTTTATTGCCCGTGCAATAACAAACAAAAACCCAAACTTAATTGAGTTTATAGGAATCTAAAGTTGAGGAGGGCACACCCTCCTCAAATAGGTTTTGTATTAAACGCAACCAGTTGGCTTTGGCAGACCAGCATATTTACATGCTTGCTTACCTGGGCCGTAAGGGAACAGTTCGTACAGGTACTTGCTGTTACCTTTGTCTTTACCAAGCTTCTTACCAATTGCTTTAGTCAGTACACGTACTGCTGGAGCGATCTGGTATTCGTCATAGTATTCACGCAGGAAGTTGATTACTTCCCAGTGGTTTTCAGTAAGTTCCTGGTCTTCCAGCTGTGCCATAACAGTTGCACAATCTGGTTCCCACTCACCCAGGTTTACCATGTAACCTTCTTCATCAGTCTCGAAAGTCTTACCGTTTGCTTCAAAAGGCATCTCTATACTCCTACGTAAGAAATAATATTAAACAGGTTTATAACCAGGACTGACACGTATTGTGCTGTTTGGTTAAATCTACAAATCCGCTGTAATCAACGACCTGTATACCGTCGATTACACGATCTTCGCTCATACCACGAGCCGCAAGATCAGGACCTAATACATAAACTGATGCATTTGCCATAGCGCCTTTAACCATATCTGAATGGTCAGTGCCGGCCATTGCGCCAAATACGCCATCTTCAATAAGAAGAATTGCGCTGCCTTTTGTTGCTAATCTGATGCATGAAGACAGAGAGTCGCGTTCAAAAGGTGATTTGTTTACTGTGTGTAAAGTTGACATATGTGAATACCCCTTAGAAGCTAAGAACAACGTCTTGTTCATCTAACACTTCAGCTAATTCAGCTGAACTTACTAGACGAATAGATGGCTTTTCAGCATAGTCTTCATCTTCATCTTCCCAGGTTAGATCCATTAGGTCGTCTAATGTTAAACCACGAGCTTCAAGAGATTCTTTTTCAACATAAAGCTTGTTTACTTCGTAATCACCCAGCGCTTTAAACGTAGGTGAAAAGTTCTTCATGCCAATGCCATCGGTTTTCTGATTCTTGGCAATCTGGTAAACACCGTCACCAATAAAGCACAAAGAAACATCCTGCTCGAAAGCAGCGCCGATTAATACAACTTCTAAAGACTCAAGTGCATAGACTGTACCGTAAGGAGCTTTTCTGTTTACATACATAAATTTCTTAGTAGACATATTAATCTCCAAACACTAACTGACGGTCAGCAATGATACCGGCTTCGATTAACTGACCAAGGCCAGAAATACGGAAACCAGGTGCGATGTTATCGCCATCCAGACCCTGACGTTTCGCTTCATCTGCATCCATAATGCCGCGACGCTGAGCCGCTGCGATACAGATAACCAGATCAATGTCGTGAGCTTTAGCAAGTTCAGACCATTCTTTCTGGATGTTACGATCGTCTTGTGGTGGAACAGTGTAGCGAGTACCGTTGTTAACACCATCGTGATAGAAGAATACGCGGAAGATCTCACAATCAGCGTCTAACGCTGCTTTGCAAAATTGCAAAGCAGTGT
>AZIC01005183.1_pt1 | contig 19662 bp, 13 predicted proteins | sample 359061 | NCBI WGS metagenome assembly AZIC01 (sample SAMN02429709, study PRJNA222657) | marine sediment metagenome | biome: Sediment sample; isolation source: sample MGS-MES from oil contaminated site at the harbour of Messina (Sicily... | place: Italy: Messine | collected 2011-04-30 | depth 1 m m
TCAACTTCTTTTTCAGGCTGTTGCGATGCACTTCTGCCAGCCCGGTTGCTTCCATTACCGCCCAGGCATACTGCTCTGGATTTAAAGGCTTCAGTAACGCGTAAGTGAATTGCGCATCGGACAAGTCTTTCGCTGTTTTATCCTCAAACAATTCGTTGGCACTTGAGCGCTGGTATGTTTCGCTTAAAGCGATCTCGCGCAGATACCATCTCAGATCATAGTCGTGTGATATCAGTTGATCGGTCAGTACTTCCAGTAACTGCGGGTGCGAGGGAGGATTATCTGAATGGTCCGCATCAAGCGGATGGACGATTCCCCGCCCCAACAGCATCGCCCACAAACGATTTGCCATTGTCCGTGCAAAGCGGCGATTATCAGTAGTAATGGCCTCTCCCAACTGAGCACGTCGGCTGTATTTGGGAATCGGCCTTACATTCTTCGCTGGTTTGACTTTGTACTCTTCTCCTTTTTTGAATGCAGGTTCAGCAATCTTTTTGCCATCAAACACGGCGGGCAGTGTTGTCTCGGGACCTTTGGACGTTTTATCGCGCACTTCAAATACCGACTCATATTTAACTTCGCCTTCTGCTTTCTCAGCAAAGACCGTCTGCTTCTTCTTGTTGTCGGTAAACACAAAACTGCGAACCAGAAACGCGGAGATCCCGTAGTAATGATCCTGCTTCCAGTCTGCGACTTCCGGGTGATCGTGACACTGGGCACACGTCAGATCGGCTCCCAGAAAAATTCGACTGATGTCCCGTGTCAGTTCATTCACCTCACCACTACGAGCCAGGTAAAATCGAGCCTCGGCCTGATGTGCTTTATCAGAGCCATCCGCAGAAAGGATTTCTCGCACCAGCTGATCCAGTGGTTTGTTCTCGGCAACAGATGCCCGTAGATATTCTCCCCACGCGCCGACATCAATATACTTCTTATTCATCCGCTGCATCAGCATTACATCCAGACGCTGCGAAACAAAACGGGCGTACTCGGGAGAGCGCAACAGTTCATCGACCAGAACCACACGCTTGTCGTGCCGTTGGTTATTCAAAAACGTCCGCGTCTGTTCGATCGTGGGAATCCGCCCCGTCAGATCGAGATAGATCCGTCTCAGAAATTCAGCATCATCACAGAGCGGAGATGCCAGTTTGTCGTAATCGGTTTGACGGCGCTGGATGAACTGGTCGATCAACACATGCAGTACAGGCCCAGTGGGTAGCATCGGCTTTTTCGCTACCAGTGCCTCATCCCCAGACTGCGATTGACCAGCAGCCGAAATGGAAATTGCTATCGTTTGCAGGAAGAATACCATCAGCAGCAAAACGTAAACTCGCATGTTCGCGCGAAACATGGGTCTCCTTTCTTCCGTTCTCTGCAATGTCGTTCAGACAGTCTCGCTATCTGAGGCGGGACGTAGAGAAACTCATGTTGTTTCAATACGTTGTGGGAAGTCAAAAACACATAGGCAGGTGTTTATTTATCGTCTATTGTGCCTCTCCTGCTCCACTCCGTCAAGTATAATCCGCAGATCTTACTTAGCTTTACATAATCCGGCGAAAGGAAACAGAGACGAAACCGAAGCTTGAAAAGAGGCGCTAGCGGTTCGTTTTCTCAATGGGAGTGGTTTGCGAGTCCGGGGAAATGTCATAACAAGCAGCCATTTCACTGTTTCGCACAAACAGTTTCCCATGCGCTAAAGCAGGATGATTCCAGGTCTGCCCGCTGAGTGCCTGAAATTTCGCGATCGGGGAATACTCTTCGGAATCCGCTTTAACCAGTTCCACGCTACCGTCCTCTGCCAGGATCAGCAGCATCGATTCCACGAGCAGCATCTGACCATATCCATAGCGTCCTCTTTTCCACATGCGTTTGCCATTCTCCAGGTTCAGGCAGGTGAGGATCCCTTCATCCAGCCCATACACACAGCCATCACGCATCACAGCAGAATTGAATTTCAGTTTGGGACTTTTACTCGTCCAGACTTCAGTGACTTTCCACTCGTCTCCGGATTTCACTACTGACAGCCGCGCCGAACCAACCCCATAACCGGAGCCGATAAAGACCGACGAATCATCAATGACAATCGGTTGGGCCGCATTGATGCCGGCCTGATTTGTCCAGGGAAAAAACCACAGTGATCGACCGTCTGCCGGCGCAAAGCTTTCCAGTCCTTTCGCATGAAACACCAGGACCTGAGACACTCCCTGCAATTCAGCCAGTTGAGGAGAGCTGTAACTCGATTTCCGGCTGCCTCCTGTCCAGAGCTGCTTGCCAGTCCGTTTATCAAAGGCAATGATCGAACGATGATCCAGCTCTGACGTATCTACAACCAGCCCCTGATTCACAATTACCAGGTTTTCCCAAATCAGAGGGGAACCTGACATACCCCATTGCAGATTGTTCAGATTCTGTTCTTTGAGCAGATCGTGAGTCCAGACCTCAATGCCGGAAGCCGCTTCGAAACAATGGAGAATTCCCGTTCCTCCCACTGTGTAAAGAAATCCCTGATCGAAGGTCGGCGTCGCGCGTGGCCCCACTCCTCCCAGGGTTTCTTCAAAACGTACTTCATCTTCATAAACCCAGAGTTGATCTCCGGTCCGCCCGTCATAGCAGACCACGACTTCGACAGCGCCTCGCTGCTCTTGAGTATAAACCCGATCGCCGACAATACAAAATGATCCCCAACCCGCGCCGACCGGATGTTTCCAGACTAATTCAGGTGGCTGCGTATTCCAGTCAGTTCGGATCGACTGTTCGCCCGCGATTCCCGTCCGGTCGGTTCCCCGATAGCCAGGCCAGTCTCCTGATATCACATCCAGAGCCTGTCCCGTTGTTTTTGTCTTTGCTTCGGGGTTATTCTCAATCTGTTCGAAATACGCTTTGGCCCGTTGCTCTGGAGTTGGCAAGAACCGAAATCGAAATCGGGGAACCATATCCCCTTCAAAACTTTCCACGCGCAGCAGCCCAAAGAACAGCACAAAAGCGAATCCAGCAAGCCCGAGCCCTTTGAAGCGTGTCTTCCAGGCTAAACCTGAAAACAGCAGCCACCAGATGAAGAGCCCCACCAGGATATTGCGGATCCCCTCATAGACTGCAAATACCTGATAAGTACGATCCGGCGCAAGCTGAAACCAGCGAAAAAAGATGGCTGCGATCCCCAGCAACAGAATGCCAAGCCCCCACTTCCAGCGAAACGTATGTCGGGGAGTGTCAACACTAGTCGCCTGATCCAGTTCAGCCTCGGTCTGGGGCCCGCCCTCACTCATAAATCAGCCTCGTTATTTTTTAAACAGACCCACATAGGCTTTGACAACACTGGAGGCCGGCTCAAGATCCGATTTCACAATCCCTGCCAATGGCGCATAGATGACTTTTACAGATTGAGAAAAAGGGGGAAACTTCATCTTCCCTTCCATCCAGACCAGTGGTCCCGCCAGCAAGAAGTAGAGCAGCAGGAATGCGGCTGCACACATTGCGACAACCCCTGATTTTTGCAGTATGGTCGTCTGTTCCACATCGGGATCGGGTGACAGACTGGAAATGACTGGCGCATTCATAATTCAACTCAAGATTGTGGGAAACTTCATGGCAATCTTACCCCAAACTCATTTGAGACGTTTCAACAATTATCTGAAATGAAATAGAGTCTGTTTATTTTTTACGGAAGGCAGGCAGTTGCTGGCCGGTTTCACGATCAAATTCATCCGGTCGGCGGGTGCGCGGCAAACGGTCGTGAGTTTCTTCCTGCCATTGATCAAGGGCCGTTCGCAATTCCTGTTGAACTTCCCGATACTCCGGATTTCCCGCCAGGTTGTGTAATTCATGAGGATCTGCTTCCATATCGTACAGTTCCACTTCCTGCCGAGGAATCTGAAAACAGCTTTGCTGATCTTCGGTCAGCTTCCCCGCGTCACGCAGTTCCAGCATTTTGACGTAAGTGTCACTGCGAACGGCATCAGCCGGTGGAGTTCCCGGAAGATCAGTATAGAAATTTCGAATATACTTATAACGAGGAGAACGGACCGCGCGACCAAAATCTTCAAAGTCATGCCAGTTATGCTCCGCAAAAATTAATCCACGGGTAGTTGCTTCCGGACTCTTCAGGAGTTTATGGAAGCTTTTTCCCTGAAACGTTTCTTCCATTGGTAAGCCTGCCAGTTCCAGTACGGTCGGCGCAAGATCCACTGAACTGATCAAAGAATTACAGACACTCCCCGCTTTAACCTGAGCAGGCCACGCGACAATCCAGGGCGTTCGAATTCCGCTGTCATACACGGTTGTTTTGCAACGGGGAAAGGGGCGACCGTTATCACTTAAAAAGACAATCACCGTGTTGGATGCCACTTTCTGCGAGTTCAGTTCTTTCCGTACATCTCCAACGACACCATCCAGCCTCGCGATCTCATCATAGTATAAAGCCAGATCGCCGCGCACCTCTGGAGTGTCAGGCAGATAAGGAGGCACGCTGACATCTTCATGAATATGCGGTCGTTCAATGATATTCCGTTGATAGGGACGATGCGGATCAGTAAAGGCAAACCACATGAAAAACGGTTTGTCCTTCGGCCTCTGCTTCAGCGTCGGTACCCATTCGTTCAACTTCGTAGTTACCAGATCAAACTTGCTTTCCGTGGGTGTCCCCAGATGCCATTTCCCGGCGGAGGCAGTATAGTAACCGGCGTCCTTTAACTTCTCCACAAAAGTCACCTGGCTGGCTGGTAGAGGCAGATGCAGTTGATGAGCCCCCGTGCTGTGGGGATAGCGGCCGGTAATGATACTCGCTCGACTGGGACTGCAGGAACTACAGGTTAAATACGCATGATTAAACTTCATGCCATCTGCAGCCAGCTGATTCAGATTAGGCGTCTGGATTTTGGGATGACCATAGGCACCACAGTCATCCCAGGCCATGTCATCCGCAATGAAAACAATAAAATTAGTCTTCGCTGTCGGTTGCGTTTGCGCTGACAATTCCCCTTTCAGCCCCATGAATACCAGTACTGTCATCAGGAAGCATTTCAACGGCATCAATCGCATATCAGTCTCTTTATCAACTTGAAATGAATTCGTTCAAGGCAGGATACGGGCACGCTCATCAGGACTCGGCATCCGGCAGGTCTCGTGTTTTCCAAACAGGCGATAGCGAACACTCGCAATCAATCGGTATCCCAGATCCCGGAACGGAAGGGGAATACACCACAACAACCATCCACAGACATTCCAGGGAAATCCCAGCAGCCACAACAGCCTGACGACTGCCGCTGATCGCTTGTAACAATGCGATCCCTCTACAGTCCGAAAGACAACCGTATCGACATTTGCGAGATCCTGCTCGCTCAATAACTCCTGGGCAGTTTCTCCCTGCAGAGGCGCATAATACAATCGTGCGTGCCGGTCTCGAGCCATCGCAAAATCGACACTGGAATTACATAAACCGCACACACCATCAAAAAACAGAATCGGCTTATCTCTCAAATTGGAAGCCTCTAATTCTTCCGAATTGACGTCCGCAGAAGCAGCAGAGATCGGACGATCAGAATCCATGGTGATCACTGATTTTTTCATGTGATTTCGTTTCTCAATCTGAAACACGATCCAATCTACCGAAAAAACGTACCTTACCTGTAATATTATACGTAATAAGCATTTATCTCCAGTCGTATTTTAATGCATTCGCCGGAATCCCGGTAAAACACTCTGCCTCGCACATTGCTTATGCCCTGAAGGTTCAGATTCACTGAATACTTCTGTCGTTTCCTCAAAATTAACGCTAGAATTCAGGTAGCTATCATGCCGATTTTACTTAAAGAAGGCTGACCACACGTTCTTTCCGGTTTAAGGGTTCCATGCACCACCAATCCACACATTCTGATTCGCAATCGCGCTGGAATCAGGGGCTGGGTGTCTCTACGCTGGTTCATCTACTCATTATCGGCAGCCTTTCACTGATCTTCGAATATCAGATCGGAACAGAGTTTTCAGCAGAGTCAGATGCGATTCAGACTCGTTGGGTGCCGGCACAAAATCAACTCGAACCAGAAGTACTTGAACTGGTCCCAGTTACGAAACAGAAAGAGAGCACCAGCAGCTCTGCCCTGCTTTCAAAATTACCACCGCTCGTAGAGCGTTCTTCCGCACCAGATCCTGAATCACGATCATCTTATCTTCAGGGGCCACTCCCTCAGGTGACACAGTATGAAGAAGCACTGACGACAAAATACGGCTCAGAAATCGTGGGTGCACTGCTGACCACAACGGCCCTTGGAAACGCAGGTGACGGTTCTGGTCCGGGAAACGGTAATGGGAAATTCTTTGGAATCAATCCACAGAGTAAAAAGATTGTGTACGTGGTTGATTCATCCAATAGTATGAATTTCCCCCATGAAAGTGAGGGAAAAACCAGACTGGGGCGGGTCAAACTCGAACTGGCACGCGCGATACACTCCATGAGCAAAGACCAGCAGTTTTTTGTGATCTTCTTCAATGACATTGCCATCCCCATGCCCGCCCGTGAATTGCAACCCGCTACGAATGAGGCCAAACAGAAATACCTGACCTGGGTAGCCCGCGTGCCCGGCATCGGCATGACAGAACCATACCAGGCATTACAGCTGGCCTTAAAATTGCAACCGGATACGATTTACTTTCTGACCGACGGTCAGTTCGACCCTGTGATCGTGAAGTCCTTCAATAAAGTCGCTGCACAGAGATACCACAATCACAAAGTTACGGTGAATGGAATTTGCTTTGGTAACCTTGAGGGAGAACAGGCCATTCGGGAACTGTCGGAAAATAATTCCGGGACATTCACCTTTATTCCCTGATCCCAAGCCCCAGTACAGAACAAACACACACCAAAGCATGTCTCTCATAGATTCTTTAGTGCCATTCATTATCTAAGTCTTTACAGATAAATGCTTTTTGGAATAGTATGCTCTCTTGCTTTTCTATCATTGCTTTTTTTCGCGTGATATTTTCGGTCGCACTTCGCCCTCTTTGAAGTGAGCATTTTGATTGCTTTTCCTTCAAATAAGTTTCCCGAGCTCGTTATCCGATTCAGTCTGATTGAATCCCAGATAATTTAACAGACAATTTAAACGAGCCGTAAGAAAACCTGGATCACTTAACAACATGAACTCAACGATCACCGCCAAAACACAACCACGAAAACGCGGTGTACGCAAAGGGACGCTGAACTCGCCTTCTTTTCTGGCCTTACTGGCAACTCAGTTTCTGGGAGCAATGAATGACAATATGTTTCGCTGGTTCATCATTCCCATTGCCAAACCAGAGATTGGTGATGCGAATGCCCTTTCTCTAGGGTTGGCGTGCTTTACGCTCCCCTACCTGCTGCTGGCCAGCGTCGCCGGTTATCTGGCAGACCGTTTCAGTAAACGCACCGTTATTATCGCCTGCAAAGTGGCAGAAATCATCATTATGATTGCGGGGGTCTGTGCCGTTCAGATCGGCAATCTCTATCTGCTGTTTTTCATCGTGGCTCTCATGGGCTGTCAAAGCGCACTCTTCGGTCCTGCTAAATTCGGCAGTATCCCCGAAATGTTGCGAGATAATCGTCTTTCACGCGGCAACGGTATCATGGGATTAACTACCGTCGTGTCTTCGGCCCTGGGATTTATCGCAGGTAATTACCTGTACCATTTTACGCAACCCAGTCTCTCCAACCCGGGCTCATTTAGTGATATCAGCTTCGCCGCTTTCACCCTGGTGGGAGTCGCTATACTGGGAACAATCGCCAGCCTGAAAATCAGGAAGCTGGAACCGGCTGCCCCCGATCGTGGTTTTCCCTATAATCCAGCAAAAGAGACCTGGCATCAATTGCAGCTGCTCACCAGCAGTACCCCCCTGCTGAGAACCGCTTTGGGAGTCGCTTTTTTCTGGATGCTTGCTTCACTGGCACAGATGAATGTGGATACGTACGGCATCAATGAACTGAATCTGACTCAGAAAGATATCGGCCCTCTCCTGGGGATCCTTGTTTTCGGCGTTGCCCTGGGTAGTATGCTCGCGGGAATCTGGTCTGCAGGACGCATCGAACTGGGAATTGGTCCACTGGGAGCTGCCGGGATCGTCATGACCTCCCTGCTGCTCTACTTCACTGGAAACAGCGTCATCCCCGGATCCGAATCGAACTCACAACTGCTGTACAGCCTCTCGCTGTTGTGGCTGTTTCTACTGGGTGTCAGTTCCGGACTGTTTGACATTCCTCTGGAAACATTTCTGCAACATCGTAGCGATGTCGAAACCCGGGGCAGCATCTTGGCGGCTGCCAACTTCCTGGCATTTCTGTTTATCCTGATTGCCTCCTTTGGTTTCTGGGTGATGCAGGCAAAACTTGAAATGACAGCCAGCCAGATCTTCATGGTTCTGGGGCTGCTCACAATCCCGGTAGGCATCTACATTTTCAAGCTGCTCCCCAATGCCACCATTCGCTTCATGGTCTGGCTGGTCAGTTGTACGATCTATAAACTGCGTGTGAAGGGACTCAAAAACCTGCCTCCCAAAGGGGGGGCCTTGCTGGTCGCCAATCATGTCTCCTGGCTGGATGGCGTGTTCCTGATTCTGACATCCTCGCGTCCGGTCCGCATGATTGCTTATTCCACTTATGTTCAGGGCCCCTGGGTCGCCTGGCTCACGAAGATGTATAATACGATCCCCATCAATGTGGAAGATGGTCCAAAAGCATTAATGAGATCCATCAAAACCGCTCGATCTGCCATTGAAAATGGAGAATTAGTCTGTATCTTTGCGGAAGGGAAATTAACCCGTTCGGGATACCTGCAGCCTTTTCAATCCGGTCTGATGAAAATTATTAAAGGCACCGGTGCTCCGGTGATCCCTGTCTACATTGATGAACTCTGGGGGAGTATCTTTAGTTTTCATGGCGGAAAATTTTTTTGGAAAAAACCCCGCCGGTGGCCTTACCCTGTCTCAATTCGCTTCGGGAAGCCCATTCTTCATCCGGAGAATGAAAAGCACGTCCGTAAGGCAGTGCAAAACCTGGGAGTCGAATCTGCCAATTTTCGAAAGACATATCAAATGATAGCGCCGAGATTGTTTCTGAGAAAATGTAAGAGTCGACGATTCCAGCAAAAAGTTTCTGACTCAACAGGGGTAGAACTGACCGGCGGAAAATTATTGACCGGCGCGCTCCTGATGAGGCGACTGCTCAACAAATACGTTCTGAAGCAAGATGAAAAAATGGTCGGCGTACTGCTGCCTCCCTCCGTTGGTGGGTCTGCTGTGAATGCCAGCCTCGCGATCTCAGGCCGCGTGCCTATCAATCTGAACTACACCCTTTCTGACAGTGATATCAATTACTGTATCAGGGAAGCAGGTATTAAGACCGTACTGACCAGCAGTAAGTTCCTGGAAAAAAAGCCCATCGAAATGGAAGCCAATGTGGTCCTGGTCGATGAGATCAAACTCAAAGCATCCCTGCTCGACAAACTCATTTGCCTGTTCATGGCATTTATTGTCCCAGCCTGGTTGATTGAACGCATTATTGGCCTGACTCAAGTCAGCTCAGACGATCTGAGTACGGTCATCTTCACTTCCGGTTCAACGGGACGCCCCAAGGGAGTCATGCTGACCCATCATAACATCATTTCCAATATCAACTCAGCCGACGACCTGCTGCAACTCGCCCCCCGAGATTGTATTCTGGGAATCCTGCCTTTCTTTCATTCGTTTGGGTACACGATTGCACTCTGGATGCCCTTCGTCAGAAACATGCGATCCTGTTACCACTTTAATCCCACCGATGCCCGCACCGTGGGGAAAATGATTGAGAAATATAAAGTCACACTCTTCACATCCACGCCTACGTTTCTCAGGCACTATTTGAAACGCTGCACTCAGGAACAATTCAAATCGCTGGACATCGTGATTACCGGTGCAGAAAAATTGCCTCAGAGTCTGGCGAAAGAATTTGAAGCGAAATTTGGCATTTTCCCGACCGAAGGTTACGGTACGACAGAACTGTCCCCCGTCGCTGCGGTCAATGTCCCTCCCACACGGCAGTTGGACCCGACGGAAGTCAGTGCCAAACCCGGAACCGTAGGTCGCCCGATCCCCTGTGTGATGGCCAAAACGGTTGACCCCGATACCAATGAAGATCTTCCTGAAGGACAGGAAGGCCTGCTGTTTATCAAGGGGCCTAATGTCATGAAAGGCTATCTGAATAATCCGGAGAAAACGGCAGAGGTCATTATTGACGGCTGGTATAATACCGGTGACTTTGCCACCATCGATGAGGAAGGATTTGTCACGATCACCGGCAGGCAGACCCGCTTCTCCAAAATTGGTGGAGAAATGGTCCCGCATCTCAGGATTGAAGAACTCATCAATGATATTGTGAGTAACCCGGAGGAAGATGAACCCGAAGTGCAGATCGCTGTGACTTCTGTTCCCGACACCAAAAAAGGGGAACGCCTGATCGTCCTGCATAAACCGCTGCAAATTTCAGTCGACGAGATCCTCAAACAACTCGCCAGCGAAAATCTGCCGAATCTCTGGATGCCTTCCAGCGACAGTTTTCTGGAAGTAGATGCGATCCCTCTGCTGGGGACCGGCAAACTCGATCTGGCAAAAATCAAACAGGTCGCCGGTGAAGCCTTTGCAGCCGAAGTCACCAACTGATATTATGGTGTATACTTTACATGCTTTAGCGATGTGCATTCCACACATCTTTCGCTTTCGCAACAGCTTATGCAAGTTTTCTGAAAACTGCGTTAGGTTTTGGGGTCTCAAGAGTCCATTAGTGTAAAGAACGGGCCATTGTATAGTAAATTCACTTTTTAGCGTGAAATTACTATGTTATTACCGTTTAGCGATAGTGTAAGCGATAAGGAAGCAGGCATGATAAATCAAAAAGTCAAATTGACGGAGCGACAACTGGCAATCTATCAATTTCTGAAAGACAAAATTGTCAACCGCGGTTATGGCCCCACGGTCCGGGAAATTGGTGATGCATTTGATATCCGATCCCCCAACGGGGTCATGGGACACTTAAAAGCCCTGGAACGCAAAGGGCTGATCAAACGCAAATCCCATATTTCCCGATCTATTCAACTCTGTGACAATGCACAGAAACCGGCAAATGTTACTTTCTCCGGTTCGCTACAGGCTGGTACACCAATCATTCCACCTGCAGCAGATGACTCACAGGTTGATTTCAGCTCTCTGTTCGAAAGTGGCGACAATTTCTGCCTGAAAGTCAAAGGCACATCCATGATTGAAGCACAAATTCAAGATGGAGATTTTGTTGTTGTCAAAAAACAGGACACCTGTCAGCAGGGCGAGATCGTCGTTGCACTGGTTGACAATCAGGAAGCCACATTGAAACGCTTCTACCAGGAAGCAGACCGTGTGCGACTCGAACCTGCCAACTCGACCATGTCCCCCATCTATTCCACCGATGTCAAAGTACTGGGCGTCGTTAAAGGGGTCATCCGCAAATTTAACTGAGAGCCCCTGGTCTGGCTAATCCAGGCCAGTCAGTGTCGCCATCTGAGTTCGAGCCAGGGTAATCAACATCGTTGCCGGCAGTGGTTCTGCCCCAAGCTGACGCAGCATGTTGACGACCTGCGCTGTCGTGTATTGCGCATGCGTACAAACATGTAGCAGGATGTCTTCACGGCGGGTCTGGTGGACGCGTCCTTTTCCACTGCTCGTACTCCGTTTACCGACCAGATCATCCAGCGTCTCTGGAGAAAGCTGCTCCAGATACTCAATCCACCGCTGTTCCTGCTCATTCCATTTCTTCGCTAGCTCTTGCAGTGATTCGATTCCACCGGTCCCAAGTTGATTGCCCGGCAGAGCGTCAGCCAGATCGCCAGGTAAAACAGGCGACTCGTTACCCAGCAACGCTTCCAGCCAGACATACTCCGCCGCATACAGATGCAGCAGCGAATTCCAGACCGTCCCCTGACCGATGGAAAATCTCTGATGGAGCTGTTCTTCTGAAAGTGCGGCTGCAGAGCCCAATAAAGCCTGGTTCACCCACCTCCGGTGTTCGTGTAAACGCGTTATTAGTCGAACTGCCATAGAATCCCTCTGAACGAATTAAGCGAATTTTGAATATGTAACTGGTGAATGACGAGATATCTGTTTCTGTTCATAGAGTCAGAGCGGAATTTCACTCCTGGGGTTCACAGTTCAGCTGTATAATTGCCTGACACCACACACTGTTTCTACTTGCGATGACCTGTTTTTGTTTTTTCAGCACGATTTTTGAGCGTTTTTTTATTTAGATTGTTTCTCAGCTCTTGAATTGCCGAAACTATTTTCTATCCTTAGCCTTAGATTCAGCAGGAATCAACACCAACCAGGGGGGATTAGCTCAGTTGGGAGAGCGTTTGGCTGGCAGCCAAAAGGTCACCGGTTCGAGCCCGGTATCCTCCACTCAAAGCCACTTGCAGTATTCTGCAGGTGGCTTTTTTGTTTCTTCGACATCATTTCAAAAACACATCTCGAATTAGAATGCGCCCAGTTTTATGGTAGCGTCTCCAGTGCTGTTCGGCCCGCGAATATTAAATTGAGAGACGCTATGGTTAAATGGGATGGGTTCTAGTAACTCCATCCATTCGCCGAGAATAGCGGTTGAACGCTACTCCGTTTTTTACAACTTTCACCAATCGCATCACTTAAGAGAAAAGCCATTCATATAGAATTCATCTTTAAGCGGTTGCAGTGCAAGAATTAGAGAAGGATAATATCCATCTCAAAAGGCAGATAAACGGGGCTCACCCCCACAAAGGCTCATCAGATTTCATTCGCTGACAGAATTCCTGCATCCATGAATTTACACGAAATCGAAGTGGAAGTCCGTTACCTGACAACTGCAGAGGGTGGTCGACAAAACGGGGTCTTTAGTGGGTACAGAGGACAGTTTTATTATAATGGGGGTGATTACGACGGCCCACAGTTCTTTCCGGATCTTACAGAAGGAATGCTGCTTGAACTGGGTGTAACTGTGCGAGCGTTCGTTCGGTTCCCACAAAAACGGTGGGATGAATTTCATTCGCAACAGATCAAGGAAGGGATGGATTTTCTAATTCGCGAAGGCGCAAAAGTCGTGGGACGAGGGACCGTTAAGAAAGTTTAAGTGATTTTTCATTCTCGATATTTGCAGAAGCTGTCTAGTTGTTAAGGAGATATGAGAATGAATGTTTCAAATTCCCTCGAAGTAATTCAACAGTTCCATCGCAGAAAATTTACCGGACCTGAAAATTATGCAGCGGTCTCAAAAGCAGCCAGGCAGGCGTACCAGACTCTCTCTAAAGATGAAGTGGAATTCCTGGTCTTAATGGCACTCACTGATGATAAGAATCTTCAAAATATTCTGGCTTGCCTGGCATGCCTGAATCCGGGTTGCCTGAAAGATTTTCACCAGACATTGATCGAACAGGAAGCTTTCAATCCATCTGAAATCTATTTTGAAGCTAATCATGACGTGACCTCAACACTCATCAGGCTTGTGACAAAGTCAAATGAGATGATGCAGCGGAGTTGTTTATTATCATGCTTGGCGTGGGCTGGAAATGGATATGCGCAAAAGCAGTTTTCGGACTGGAAACAGTCTCCTCCCGAATGGGTTTCTACGCTTTATGTTCCACCGCATCAATATACTTATCAGGCAGGCTGGGAACTATTGGCCAATGGAACGCGGCAGGATTTGTTCTTTGAGACCACCTTACCACTCGTCATACCAGAGGAAGCCCCTTGTAGTAATGACTCGGTTCAAACGGGTATCCCAGCGGAACAACATTGTCCCTGGTGCGAGCGTCAACTTGTCTCCTTACTGGAGTTAGATCTCACCAGCGATGAACTTGCCTTTTTGAATCTTGTGGGGAAATCTCTGCGTTTCACAACTTGTGATGTATGTGCCTGCTACGGCACTCTCTTTTCCAAAGTAGATCGGCAGGGAAATTCATCCTGGCATGCAGCAAACACTCGTCCGGGTTATTTACCCGATGACACCTCTGACTGGGGAGCTTTTCCCATAAAACCACTTGTGCTTTCCGGCCAGGAGCGACACTTTATGGAATCGGCTGACTGGTGTAGTTTACCGGCGATCAATTTCTCTCAAGTTGGCGGCCTGCCATCGTGGATTCAGGATGACAGCTACCCTGATTGCCCGGAATGCTCCAGGAAAATGAAGTTCGTCAGCCAGATCAGTAACGAAGATTACGAAAAATCCATGGAAGGGATCTACTATCTGCTTTTATGCTGTGATTGCAATGTGACGGCCACCGTTTATCAGCAAAGCTGAATCGGGGATCGTCACAGCAAGAGATACAGAAGTTTTATCCAGCATAATCGATTTTAATGTATCAATTCTTAACAATTGGACTCCTGCTGAAATCAACTAACCCTGGCGAACGGATCTATCATAAACGGTCCCGTTAAAACGAAAAAGGTCGGCCAGTTTCCCATCGGAAAGACTGGCCGACCTTCAGCTACCACATGCCCGGTCAGGTGAGCACCGGGGTTACATCTCCCCGGTGAGCCCACATTTAGAGCGCGTCACATTTAGTTATAGTGTCTCTCAATCTAATATACTCAGGCCAACAGCCTGGAGACGCTATAGTAAAACTGGACACAATCTCCTTACTTCTGTTTCACATGGGGAGTGGGAGATGGTTGCGGTTCAGGAATCACTTTCTCTTCTCCAGGCACACAACCGGGGCAATCTGGCCCCTCAATCACATTTTCATGGACTGTCCCTGGTTTACAAAGCTCGCAGGGCTGATCCACTACTTCTGGCTCCAGTACTAAATCTTCGGAGTAACTCCCTTGAGTGCCACCGTAGTTAAGACCGTTGCCCACTACATTACAACTGTTATACCCCAGAACCGCTCCGCCGCGCGGATAGTTGTAGTAACATGATCCTGAATAGAAAGCTTTAAACTTGCCAAAATAGCTTTGCGAATAATATCCACTGTAAGCGTAACTTTGATTCAGTGAAGAAATCGCAGTCCCGATATCGGAAAATTCACTGATAACGGCCGTCTGAACATAACTTAAGCCGACAATCATCGCCAGGACGGCAACGGTCAGGATGATGACCAGTTCGGCCGAGAGAACGAATCCACCCTCATCGTTCCAGAACTGAGTTACAAATTGATGCATGGGAAGCTCCTTTTTTATCTTGATATTCCGCGTTTTTAATTGAAACGTCTGCTTAATCCGCCCTGAAGAATCACTCCAGCGCGTACAGGATTCAACAGCACGAAGTCAACCTGACTGTTAACTGCATTGATCGTTGCTGTTGCACAATAAATTGTTCTTTTCTCAGGGACATTTCCCTGTCACTGACACTGTTGATCGATTGAATAACGCCGATTGGCTAAAGCGGGAGAGGAAAGTTTCTCAGGCTTTCCTTTTCTGGTTTTCGAGGCGGAACTCAATTACCTCACTCACCATAAAATCAGGGTAAATACCAGAAGTTCTCTCCGCTTCAGTCAATCAGTCATCGGTGGTCTCTCAGGTCACCGACTTGTGTAACGGTCTCTCAGGTCGCCACACACTCTCTCTATACTTTTGATTTCTCCCGTCGCGTTTAGACAGGAGAAGCTATTTGATAATGGAATAACCGGCATATTCGGCCTTTTCAGTAACTCCCGAATAACCGGCATGCTTGTTACCTTAGGCAATATGCGTGCCATGCAAAGAATCATCACTTCAGATATAACCCCAACATTCGACATAAGCCCTATAATCGGAAGAACTTATAAATTCAGAACAAAGCAACTTCTGATAAAATGCGCAAAGGGAAAAGCGTCAGATCAACCTGAAATGTACAGATTGCTTTACATCGGATTTAACGCTTTTGATAAGAAATCTGGTCGTATCGATTTTGACGATCACACAAGTAAAGCAGATGGCAGGCTCAGAATCAGAACCACTGAGAGGTCTATTACCGCCAGGGAAGTAATTTCCTTTGAATCAACTACTTACGGCTGGATTTGATAGTGAAGAGAAGATTTGAAGTGTTCAGGCGAGGATGGATCCCTCAATTCTGAGATAGAATGGAAGCCACAGACCATTCCACCTTATTTCCTTAAAACTTTCACGGACCCCATCTTGTTCATCTTTACACGAGCAGTGGTCTATGGCCAAAATACTGTTCAGGGCCATTACGACTTGGATCGGCCTAACGCTCTATCAAGCAGTTGAGAAAAGAGAACCATGAAGAATCAGACGCATTTGAAGTATTCAGGAGTGATGTTACTGTCACTGGTCTGCCTGGCGAGTTCATGCCAAAAGTCTGAACGGGACTTACTCGTCGGTCGCTGGCAGAACTCCAGTGGGCCTAACATGATTTTCAATAAGGACGGAAGCGTCTACAGCGTGCATCAGGGGCAACGACGCAAGGGAGCCTATTACCTTGATGTAGAAGCGAAACCTCATCAAATGATCCTCGATATGAGGAAAACCAACATCAATGCGGTATTATTCTTTGATTTCAAAGCTTTCTCGGAGAAACACTTCGAGTTGACTCCGACCTATGTGCAGAGAACCGGGGGAAAGAAAAAGGAGTCTGAGCAGAAACGAAAATTGCTGTTTCAGAAGATCGATCCGAATGACCCTACCATGGGCATCAACCGATTTACCGCAAAAGCGACTCCCTCAGAAGCCCCATAAGCAACCGTTTCGATCGAGTTAGAACAAACGTGTATAGAAAAAGCAGCAGACGTCGGTTGGCGTCTGCTGCTTTTGTTTGTGTTTTATCAATTCTATTATTCAGCACTGCGGACGTTTGTCAGCGATTCCGAACTTTGAACCGTTTCGAAAAATGAGCTATCTGCTGAAGGAATATAGTCATCATTACTGATGTGCATCGGAGGCTCGAATCCTTGAATAGGCAGTTCCTGAACAGCGGAAATCTGAGCAACAGATTGTTCCATTGCTCCGATCGCTTCTGCATCAGCTTCTGTGATGATTCGGAATTCTGACTCATCTGCTTCAGAAAGACTCGGCTCTTCAGATACCGTAACGACTTCTTCAGACACCAGTGTATTTGTATCAACTGGTGCGGTGGCAGTATTCTGTGCAACCTGAACTTCCGGTTGAGACATTGCTTTTTGCATCTGTTGTTTCTGCAGCTTGGCAACCTGCACCACGGCTTCTTTAATCGAATCCAGATCTGGATTGATTTCTAAAGCGCGGTGATAGTGCTGGGCGGCATCATCCAGCTTTCCTTTCTGCAGGCAGATGTATCCCAGATTTGCATGAGCCTCTTCAGCACTCATGACAGAGCGGGCCACCTGGTAAGCTTCATCCATTCTTCCCTGATGCCCTAATACCAGGCTCAAGTTATTGAAGGAGCGTTTGGTGCTGGGATCACGCTTGATAGATTCTTCCAGAGCAATCTCGGCTGCAGGAAGATCATTCTGAAGATACAGGGCATACCCCAGGTCTGTCAGATATTTGGGATTCTCGGGCTGAACCTTGACTGCTTCCATCAAATATTTTGTAGCAGTTTCATGTCGACCCATTTTTGAATTGACAATCCCCATCCGATGCAAAGCGACGGAGTTCTGGGGATTTCGCTGCAGCATGACACGATAAGTCTGCTCGGCTTTCACGAACTGGCCTTTTTCTTCAGCCTGTCTTGCCATCATCATTTGGGGAGACTCATCGATTGGCAACTTCAGGCCATTGCCCACCACGTTGTACGAGTGAGAACATCCCGTTGTCAAAAGAGCGGCCACTCCCGAAAAGAGCACCACAGTCCACATTGTTGAGTTTCGCATTCCATTACCTCACAAAATCTAATTGTGATTTTTCACTATCCATTGTGAGAAACACTCAGACCATCCTGGGCAGACACAAGTATAAAAACAGGCATTATTGACCTGAAAGTGACTCGAAATTGAATCCATTCCATATTCAATCCCAGTGAGATTATTTAGTGTAGATTCTATCTACAAAACACCGGGTCTTCTTTACATTTATCGACCATGATTAAGACTTAGATGAAAGAACTCGCAGAATACCGGAACTCTTCGTGAATTCCCATCTGGAGCAAACCCTATAAGTTCACATTGAAGCACTTGTCGGCAGAATCTGCCGATTGAAAGCAGCAAGATGCATCTAGATCGTGTCACAGATAATCGTAGCGACTCTCAATCTAATATACTCGGGCCAAACATCTCTGGAGACACTACAGTAAAACTGGACACAGTCTATACCGCGTGAACGTCTGGGAAATTGAACCTGTCACCCAGACAACCGATTCTCGGGTTGAACCGGTATCAGGCAGCCAGGCCGCTCGTTTAGGTTTCCGATTCGTCAGGGGCCACTTTTTCAAACTCGGGCAATACCTCAAACCCCAGCAGTGTTTCCACCTCTTCCGCCAGTAAACAGAGTCGCCCCAGAACCCGATGATTCAAGGCCATCAAATTCTCAAACAGAGCTTCGGCAGCCCCCAGAAGTTCTCCTGGATTATTCGATTCCGGAATCTTCGCCAGCGCAAATTCTGCGATCGAAATATCGACACGAGAATGTTCAAACGGGTACAGCAAACGCTTAAAGCGATTATAAATCGAATTCAATAACGTCTCCATTTTTTCCATTTCGGAAAGTACCACTTCGCAATATTTATCATCAGTACGTAATTCATCAAAAAACCGCAGTAACACCTGAAGAGCGACCGAGTTCATATGCAGTTCCCATAAACGGCTGATTTGTGAACTGGTAGCCTGCAGCGCCAGCAGTAGATCACGCAAGTCACGCTCCCAGAGAGCGGCGTCAGCTATCTGCGTCTGTACTTTCGGTATATAAAACAATTGTAAGGCCCGCTCAAGTCGATTCACAATCAATGTTTCATACTTTTCCAGTTCGACGCGTGTTCCGACTTTCTTCCGTTCAAGACCCTGTTTTGCATTGATGACCTTATCGTAATTTTTCAACGACTTGAAAAAAGGATCATCAACATTCAGCTTGAGCCGCGCACGTACTGCTACCTCAGCCATCGTCACACTCATTGATTTTGACTCATACTCCCGATACTCATCCACAAACGATTGATACTTCTCCCGATATTTCAACAGCTTCTCTCGACTGCTTTTCAGATCCTGCGCACACTGTTTTGCATCTTCCGGCGCCCGAACTGCAGACTCGGAAAATAACAGGGGCCGGTTGGGGTAAATTGCTCCCTGATAAAATCTCTGTACCGCTTTGTGTGACTCATTTTCTGCATCCTGGCGGACCAGCAGTTCATCCACTGAATGCAGGTCCTCACGTGGAATCTTCTTGCCAAACACACCATAATAAAAATCGCGTGTGACAAATTTTGCTTCCCGGGAAAATTCACTGAATAAAATCGTTGCCGGTGATTTCAACCGGAAGATTCCTTCAGGATCCTCATTCTGAATATTGGCAATTCGCTCCAGTGTTGCGGGATGTGTATCAAACCAGCCGGTCTGTTCCTCTCGAATATGTTTATCTACAGCCCGCTTTACTTCTTCCGGCATCTTGCTCAAATTGATATTGATGAGCGCAGGGAAATTATCAACCAGTCGCCCCTCTGCATAAAACTGTCCCAGATCATTCAACGCCCCCTGGTTTGCTACTCCCAGTAATGCCAACCGTTTACTGGTTGCTGCAAAACAGCGACTGCCCGCCAGTCGTGCC
>AZIC01001649.1_pt1 | contig 19639 bp, 16 predicted proteins | sample 359061 | NCBI WGS metagenome assembly AZIC01 (sample SAMN02429709, study PRJNA222657) | marine sediment metagenome | biome: Sediment sample; isolation source: sample MGS-MES from oil contaminated site at the harbour of Messina (Sicily... | place: Italy: Messine | collected 2011-04-30 | depth 1 m m
CTGGGAATTTTTTATCGCAGTGGCAGTCTCAATGTTTATGACAATGTGGTGATTCAGGGAACACTGGTCGCGACCTCAAAAATAACGTTCCATGGCAAAAACATTCATGTCACCTCCTTCAACTGGAAGGGCGCTGACGGCGGATCAATGGTGCTCAACGCTGATCGCTGGCCGAGGCTGCCGACAGTCGTGGCAGACGATATTGAATTTGTCCGTGAAACACAAACCACGCTCGAAGGAGCCGTCGTGTGCCATGGTGACGTAGAAGGAGCCGGCGGCTCTGTCGATTATGCGAATGTCTCCAATATAACCTACACGGGCACGGCAACAGCGACTTCGATCGAACAGCCTTTTAGCACAGTGACTCTCCAGGAATACAGGCTTCTCGATGTGATTTCAACTGATGGGAAATACGCGATCTGGCTGGAAACGACGGGAACCGGCCAAACCGGAGCAACCGGTTCCTGGTATCCCATCACCGGGGTGGACAGTGCACATCAACAAGTGACCGTCCGTGGAGAGATTGATGTTCCCTCACCCACCGGCTATCAAATCAAACGTCACAAACAGAAATTGACGCAAATTCGTGGTCCCATTTGTGCTGAAACTTTTAATTTTAATCGTCTCAATGAATGGGTGCTTTCCAATTCATCCTGGAATGACCGTAAGTATCAGTGGGACTATGAAAACGACCTGCGCCGTTATTATGGCTACTCCGAAATCGGATTCAGTGAGTGGCTGGAAAACCCTTACAACTATTTTGGCTGGAGTTCGTACTACCAGTCTTACGGACTCAGCCTGGAACCCACCCTGCATATTCAGCATTTGAAAGATCAGGCATATCGCTGGGAACCTCCGTTGTTTCAACCCTTCGATGGAGCAGAGACTACTCCGGAACTCTCCGGCTATCGCTGGTCGCTGATTGACTGGAAAGAGACTCAATAATTTTGTTAGTGAGAACAGATGCAACACAATGATCGTCATCGCAGGCACAGCGTGAGGTCTCTTCTGAAAAGAAGAGCATCCACAATAAGCCTGCGCGCCGACAGAAACGGTTTCACACTGGTGGAACTGATGATTGTCGTGCTGTTGCTCTCGATCCTGGCAACCGTGTCTCTGATTTCCACAGACAGCAGCGGTACCCTGGCTTTGGATGCCACGGCACGCATGCTGGTGGCTGATTTACACCTGGCCCGGAACCACGCCATCAAATTCAATTCAGAATACAAAGTCGACTTTGATCTCAATGCACAAACCTATGAAATACTGCATACCGGACCTGGTGATTTACCGGTTCCTGAAAATAAGCTCGCGGGATCAGCTGAGGATTCAGAGCGCTACCTCAAACAGATCCAGGTGGATTCACTGAATCTGCCCGGGCAGGCGGTACTCAGACAAATTAAATTGAAAACATCCGATTCCACAGTCAGCGATCTCACATTCGGCCCGATGGGTGGCACGGGTCCCGTACGCAACGAAGACACAGTCCTGATGTTAACAACTCAAAAAAATGGAAATACGTTTTACATCCTCATCACCGTCTCCTGGGTTACAGGCCAGGCATGGGTGGATGAGATTCAGACTTTATAACATCAGGCGTTTTTTCACTTAAGATGAAACTGAAAACATGATTTCAATCAAACGATCACAATATAGTCCCATCGGTTTACAGCTGGGCCCGAATTCCGTGACCCTCGTTCAGTTAACCGGGCCCCGTAATAATCGCGTGGTACATGCGATTGCGCAGGAACAGTTTGACTTCGACAATAAACTGACGCTCGATGAACGGGATGCGAAAATCGCAGTGGAAATCCGTCGCATCCTTTCCGATCATCATTTTAAAGGTCGCCGCGTGACCAGTTGCCTGGGATCACAGGAACTGTTCATCCAGAATATTCGCTTACCACAGCTGCCTGCAGAAGAACTCACGAAAGTGGTTGCCTGGGAAGCAGAAGAAAGACTGCCTTATCCGGTGGCAGATGCAGAAATTCGTCATCTGCCTGCCGGCCAGGTGCGACAGGATGCCAATACCAAGCAGGAAGTCATTCTACTGGCCTGCCATAATGGAATTCTGGAACGCCATCTGAATCTCCTGGATCAAGCCGGCTTGAATGCGGTTGCCATTGATGTGGAACCTTCCGCGACACTGCGGTGTTTTCATGACGGCGCACGGGCAGCACATTCGAATTCTGCCAACTGTTATCTGAATTTTGGTGAAGCGGCCACGACTGTCATTTTTGCAGATCAGCAGAATGTGCTCTTTCTGAAGTATATCATGCAAGGCAGCAATCACCTCGATCGTGCGGTCGCAGAAAACCTGGATCTGCCTCTTTCCGAAGCGATTCGCATGCGAAATATTGTCACCAATTCCACTTCGCTGGATGCCAGTGACGAGCTGCATCGTTCCGTCATCGATTCGATTCGCTCACTGCTGGAATCGATCAGTACAGAAATTGAAAACTGTTTACGCTATTACAAAGTGACATTCCGAGGGAAAAAACTGAATCAACTGATCGTCACAGGGAATGAATGCAGTCCCTGGCTGATCGATTTTCTTTCAGAACGATTAAATACCGATTGCGAAATGGGAAACCCATTTGAAAGCCTGGAACGCTGGCCGACTTCCACATCTATTCTGGAACGTCCCGGCAGATGGACTACAGCCTTGGGCCTGGCCATGAAAGAGAACACCATCTAAAGCCTGAACCAGATCGGCACACATTTTTAGACACCTTGATTCAATAAAACGGATGAGAAATTGAATCCATCCGAGAAGAACCCGCTAAGGGCGAGAATATGATACCTGAAATCGATTTTTTACCAGCCAGTTATCGCGAAGTCAGGAGGCGGCATCGAAACCGCATCTGGCGAAGAACGATCGTGTTGATTTTTCTGACACTGGTCACCTTGAGTACGGTACGCCAGCGGGAAATTCAACATCAGCTGCAGACGAAAAAAGAAGCGCTGGAAAAACGTGCGCAATTGATGAACGATCAACTGGAAGACCCCACACAATTAACTCTTCAGATTCAGCAGACTGATATTCGAGCCGATCTGCTGGCAGGACTGCAACTGGACGAATCCCCGGCTCAGATACTGAATATGATCAGCCACGCCTTGCCGGAATATGTTTCCCTGAATGAATTTCAGTTCACATTTGAAAAAGTCTCAGTCAAAAAAGAAGACACTCACACTAAAAAAAGTCCCTCCAAAACACCAGAAAACGAATTGCCCGACCTGGTGGACCTGAAACATCTGCAACACTTGCACGCCAGGGAAAACCTGGTCGTCACTCTGGAGGGAATCTCACCAGACCACCTTTCCATCTCACATTACATGTCAAATCTGGATCAGATGGGTGTCTTCAGAGAAATCGACCTGATTCAATCGAATGAAACCAGATTCGAGGGGCAACCCGTGCGGGTGTTTCGTCTCAGAATGGTTGTGAATTCACCAGGCATGTATGTTCCTAAAATTGACACGCATTATACCGCCGGTCTGGATCTCTGGATCACGGCAGGAGGCTTGTTCCATGAATGATAAATTACGTCGCGACAGTTTGATTACAATTATTGGCCTGTCCATTGTTGTGGCTCTGTTTACTTTTGTCGTTTATTTACCCGGTCTGAAAAGCAAGCAGCAGTTGAACCAGGAAATCAATGCGTTTCATCAGAAAATTTCTGCCATTCCAACCAAGGTGAAACAGCTGGAAGAACTGCATCAGCAGCTTGATCAGCGTATTGCGTTCATCGATCGGCTCAGCCGGAGAATTCCTGTCAGTAAAGACTCACATCAAGTGCTGCAACGTGTCGCTTTGCTGGCGAGAACTGCCTCGCTTACGGTTTCAGAATTGAATCCGGGTGAAACGGAAGAACATGCCACCTATGTCAGAGAGCCCTTTAAATTGAGTATCACCGGTGAGTATGCAGGACTCCTGCAGTTTCTGAATGATCTGGATAAAGAAGAACGCCTGTTTACTATCAACCAGGTTTCGATCATCAAACAAGATGGAGATGCTGCGGGACTTATCAAGGGCAATATCGACCTGTCGGTTTACGCATTACGCGAGAAGCAGAGGGGTTATTCTGATTTTTCCGAAAATAAGGTTAGTAAGACGTTTATTTCAACCGATAAGAGATAAGGGTGCACTCTGATTCAAGTTGCTCTCAGGCTGTTCCTCGTGAAAAAACAGTTTAGACCAGTTGATGTAACCTCCGGTCTTTCATGGATTTAAAGTGGTGATTCACGCGTGAAATCTTTCAGTGAACAACTTATACACGATTTAAAAGTAAGCTGGCAGAAGACGCTTGTGTTGAGTCTTTTGCTGCTGGTTGGGATCTATTTCTGGATTCCTCCGCTCTATCGTGCCATTCGAGGAAGCTCAAGTGCGACTGTCATTCCAGCCAAGACAGCCGCCAAAGAGATCCCGCAACGTCCTCCCGTAAAAACCGAAATGAGTTTTGCCCAGAGTGAACCGGCGGATGAACCACGCCATTCCTGGGAAAAATTTGATTCGTTAATGCAGACTGATCCCCTCGTACAGTCCGTGCAGATGGGAGCAATGCAGAAGAATCCGTTTGAAGTCAACCGCGATCAATTCTCGCCACCCATTCTGTTCGCGGAAGAGCCTGCAGAACCTATTCAGAATCCAGAGAAAAACAAACCTGAGCCCGCGCCGGTACTCCCCGAGGATCTGGTATTAAAAACCACGATCATCGGAAAGACTCGTAAAGCCGCCATTATCAATAACAAATTGTACTACGAAGGCAAATCCTTTGAGCACAACGAGTCGACTTACGTTCTGGTGCAGGTCGCGGCACGGAATGTAATCCTGAGCCAGGGTACTCACAAGTTTGAATTAAAAATTCAAAATGACCCTTCCGCTTTTATTAAATATGAACAATAACAGTTCGCATCATTGGCTGATTTAGACTGATTCGAACGATCATGGATGATGGTCGAAACATGAACAGACAATTTTTTTTACCGGCTTTCTGGGCAACTCTCACAGGACTGTCACTGCTGCTGATTGCTGCCATGACAGACGTCAAAACGCCACAGTCTCTGTTTATTCCCCCGCAACACTCGGCGAACTCATCGCAGAATCTTCCTGAAAACCATGTTGCAGAAGTGGAGCCGAAGACCGTTTCCGTCCAGACTGAATCGCCCAAGACGGTAATCCCCCAAGCTCCGCCAGTATCAGATTTCACTCAAGCCTCCCAGGCACAGCCACACATCGAACCTGCTGGCCTGCCGACAAAAACAGAAACCAGAACCGTTTCTGTCAGAAAAGAACCTGTACGATCGCGTCTGCTGGTAGAACCCGGTATCGAAATTTCCACGATTCAAGACAGCAGCGCCCCGGCACGATCTATCAAATTCAACGTTGCCAATGACGACGACCTCGTAACGCCGCAACGGGTGTCATCAAAAATGGAACTCCGTCTGGCCAGTCTGACACAGCAGGTCGATCGGTTGACCAGTCTGCAGTTGCAGGCACAACAGCACTCCAACCTGGAACTCGCTCAAAATACCAACCGCCTGGAAGAAGCAACAAAACTGCTGCAACAGATGCAACAGATGAATCAACTGCGTGATCTGGAACGTAAACTGGACGGCATGCAGCCCAAAGACCCGGCCGCTCCCTCAGCGCCAGATAAAAACACGGAGCCCCCCGTCACACAAACACCTGCGGCAGAGGAAGCCGAAACGACAAAGAAAAAACCGGTGTTGAAAATCAGCCCGAACAATGATTCCAGCGAAACATTTTCGCTCCAGATTCAGGATGCCGAAATCATGCATGTCCTGGACATGCTCGGCGAACTATCCGGTTTGAATATCCTCACAGGGCAGGGCGTTACCGGTACGATCTCGGCAAATTTGAAAAATGTCACACCCGAACAGGCACTGGATGCCATATTACGTTCTCGCGATCTGACCTCCGAAAAAGAAGGCGAGTTCATCTATGTAATGACCCAGGCACAACTTGAACAGAAAAAGAAATCCAGCCGCAAAGTCATCACTAAGTTATATAGCCCGTTTTATATCAGTGCCAAAGAGTTACAGAACCTGATCACGCCCATTCTGACAGAGAACATCGGTATTGTTTCACTGACCACGCCCAGTGAAGTTGGTATCTCACCGGATCCCACCAGTGCAGGTGGCGACTCCTTTGCCCAGTCAGACTCAATCCTGGTCCGCGATTATCCGGAAGTCCTGGAAGAAGTAGATCGTCTGCTGGAAAAAATGGATATCCCTCCGATGCAGGTTGTGATCGAAGCGATGATTCTCAGCATCTCCCTGAACGACGATATGAAATTCGGCGTGAATTTTGCCATGTTGAGTGGAAATAACAAAAATCTGATCGTCGATGGAAACGGACAGACTCTCAATAATTCCAGCGGGTTCCCGGGATCGGGCTCTACTTCCCTTGTGCCGCCCACAGGACAGTTTGTAGCTGATCTGGCAGGACTGAAATACGGCTTCCTGCACGGAGACATCAGTGGTTTTATTGAAGCACTGGAAGACGTGGCAGAGACCAATCTGATCGCTTCTCCACAATTACGTGCATTAAATAAACAGAAAGCCGAGTTGATTATTGGTGACCGTACCAGTTATTCCACAGTCACCCAAAATGGAAATACTTCCATTCAGAACGTGAACTTTCTGGACTCGGGGATTGTATTGAACCTGCGACCATTCATTACACCCGATGGTCAGATCCGCATGGAAGTGCATCCCGAACGCAGCTCTGCCTCCATCAACCCCAGTACCAATCTCCCCGACCTGCGAACGACCGAAGTGACCACCAACGTCATGGTTCAAGATGGTCATACCGTTGTCATCGGCGGTTTAATCGAAGAACGTACCACTGATACCCGGAATCAGGTTCCCTTCCTGGGAGCGATTCCTGTGATTGGCAATGCGTTTCGTCAGCAGCGCGAAATCACGAACCGTACAGAATTAATCGTACTGATCACTCCACGAATCGTTCGTGCCGAAGCCGCGCAGGCAGAAGGGGAAATGCTCAAATACGAAGGGGCTGAACGTCACGCTAACTTCAAGAAAAGCTTCCTGCCTATCAATCAGGTGCGCATCGTCCAGTCGCATATTGAAAGAGCAAAGAAATTCCTGCGAGTTGGAAATCTGCCTAAAGCCAAAGAACAGATCAGCATTGCCGCTCGTCTGGATAAAAACAATATCGAAGCGATTCAGCTGAAAAACTACATCGAACAGGCGTTGATCAATCGAAACCGGGGAATGATCGGGTTACCGCCTGTGTCTGGTCCGGCAGTTCAGGTTCCGACTCTGGAAGGAGCACCCTGAGCATGTTGCGACTGCACTGCAGGCCTTCTCGATATCTCGGAATGATGTTCTGTGCAGCGGGTCTTGTCTGTTGTGGTTGTCAGAGTATGCCCGTCTCCAGTCTGGCCTTATTGCCTGAAGTTGGTTCGATACAGAAAGTAGTTGAGGCACATTACGAGGAACCTGCGGAGAGCCAGTCCGATTCACCTTACAATCAGCAGGCGAATCAACTTGTTCAGCAGGCACTCGAACATTATTCCAAGGGAGAATTAAAACGCGCCAAGGTGCTGTTGGCCTCGGCACGTGAAATTGATCCAGGTCATACTGGCACGTTTGAAATCGAGGCCCAGCTTTCGTATGACATGGGAGACCGTAACCAGTTTTTGCAGTCGCTACGTGCCATCCGCGCAGCCAGTCCGCATGATTCTGAAAAACAGAGCGCCATCGGAACCCTGTTCTTTCAGGCAGGCCAGACACAGGAAGGGATTGCCTGCCTGAATCGCGCCATCGAGTTAAAACCACATGATGAAAACTATGCCCTCAAACTGGCAGCCTTTTATGAACAGGCAGGCAGGACGGATGAAGCCCAGAAAGTCCTGCTGAAAGCGTTACACACCACTCCGGGAAGTCGACGCTTGCCGATTGCCCTGGGCCGAATCTGTGAAGCCAGTCAGAAGTGGAGTCAGGCCAGCGTCTATTACGCAATGGTCGTCAACCATTTTCCCGAAAACTATCTGTGGCGAAAACAACGGGCACGTTGCCTGTATTATTCGGGCAATTTCTCCGCTGCATTCGAAGAGTTCTCCACCTGTCAGAAAAACGATCCTGAATCGTTGTCACTGGCAGAAATGATTGCCTTTGGGGACGCCGCATTACAGGTTGGGAACCTTGAAAAAGCACAATCCCTGTTTGATGACATTTCTGCAAAGCATCAGCACCAATTAATCCATGTAGAAATATTACGCGGATTGTGCGCAATAAACCGGGGCCAGAGCTCCAGCGCAAAAAACATTATCGCTACAGCCCGTAAAAAATGGCCCAACGATGAGACCCTGCTGGAAGTGGCCGCCTTGATTCCACCAGAACAGCCAACTGTTCAGTAACCTCTCTATCTGACCGTATTTACATATATTCATACGCCAACCACATTCTCTATTCCGAAATTGGACAATCGGCAGATTGTAACCTAGATTTTAGATGTGAGTTATCTTCCTGACGGCCCTGTTGCAGTCGGTGAAGTATCACTCGTCTCGGAATTTTTAATGTGAACAACGTTTTTCAGCGGATTTCATTCGCTGAGAAAGAACTGGCTATGAATCTTTCTGCCAAATACTGGTTTCTGATTCTGCTCCTGCTGACAGTGAGTTGTGTAGACAACCTGCTGGTCATGAGTCAGATGGTAAGTCCGGGCTACGCTCTGGCGATCGCTTTTATCTCTTCACTGGCAGGCTGGGCCTGGCTGATGAAAAGCATCGAAAACGATCAACAGCAGATCACGGCTTGCCTGAGAAACCCTGAATTAGCGCGTCCCGGACTCCAGCGCAAGAACTTCTATGGAAATATTTTCGCAGAAGCAATACACAAAATGGAAGAATCAGACTCGGAATTGACCACGACCAATCAGGTCAAAACCATGCTCAAAGCCCGTGTCAATTCCCTGTTGAAAAAAGAGGCGCTGGTCGAATCGGTCCTCGATAACCTGGAAACCGGAATCCTGGTCTTTGATGCCAAACAGGAACTGGATTTTTCTAACCAGGCTGCGAATTCGTTTCTGATCACAGAATCGGATCAGGATCTGTCGACGAGTGATTCCAGTCTCTCATTGGGAAAACCTGCCGTTGAGAAAACGGTCATTCCGGAACTGGCAAAACTGCTGGCTAAAACCATAGAGCGCAGGGAAGCGACGTTCCGCAGACGTACCGAATTTGAATTTACCTGCAACGGGGTCTCAAGCCAGTATCGGGCTATTGCCACGAATCTCAGTGATGAGAACCAGGCCGCGTTGGGAACCGTGGTCGTCGTAGAAAATATCGGCGAAGAAGCCGACGAGAAAACACAACACGCCGAGTTCGTCTCTTCTGTCGCACATGAACTGAAAACTCCCATGTCGGGAATTAAAGCATACATTGAAATGCTGCTCGACGGTGATTGTGAACCGGATGAAGCAGAGGAGCTTTATGGATTTATCAATGACCAGATTGATCGATTGACCCGCCTGGTCAACAGCATGTTGAACCTGGCACGCATTGAGAGTGGTGTCGTCGAAATTAAAAGACACGATCATGAACTGAATGACATCCTGAAAACAGCATCCGATGTCATTTCGCCTACAGCCGCCGAAAAGGAGATCACGTTTACAGCAGAATTAAGCGACATGTACCTGCCTGTATTTGTTGATAAAGACATGTTGGGACAGGCGATCATCAACCTGTTATCGAACGCAATTAAATATACGCCAAACGGTAGAGAAGTTCGGCTCCGCAGCCGGATGGAAGATACGTCCGCCATCATTGAAGTCCGCGACACCGGGATGGGTATTCCGGAAAATTCGCTGCCTCACATTTTTGATCGTTTCTACCGTGTTCCGGAAAACAACCGCTCCGCTGCGGGAACCGGCCTGGGACTGGCCCTGGTCCATTTTATTGTCACCAACGTACACAACGGTTCGATATCCGTTCAATCCCGAGTCGATGAAGGTACCTGTTTTACGGTCACGATTCCACTGGGACACAAAGAACAGAAACGCAAGAAACAACTGGCCCCGCCAGCAAATGCGTGAGTCGCATACACAGTTCAGTGTCCCCTATGTTAAGAAGCTGTAAGAAAAGGAGTGAGAAAATGAATCACCTGATCTATATTTGTGATGATGACTCGCATATTGTTCGTGCCATCAGCATGAAGCTGAGAAAAGCCGGTTTCGAGGTAGAATGTTTTCTCGATGGTTTTGACTGCTGGGAAAAATCGCAGGAACAGCCGCCGCACATGATTATCACAGACCTGCAGATGCCACGCATGAACGGCCTGGAGCTTTGCGAGAAAATTCGGGTATTAGAATCAACCAAATCGATTCCGATTACGTTATTAACCGGGAAGGGTTTTGAATTCGATCACGATGAGTATATTCGGACATTGAAAATTACCAACGTGATGGTGAAACCATTCAGCCCCAGAAAACTGCTGAATCATGTTCAGGAATCACTCAACCTGACCAACGAAGTTATTGGTTAAGTCGCTCAACGAAATAAAAAATACTGAAACTATTTATCTATGCGAAATTATTATACAGCCATCCAGTTCTGGTCTTACGCGCTGCTGGTAGTCTGTCTTTGTCCGCTCGCCGTTTTTCTGGGTTCGTACATGGGTTGGCCACTGGGAGTAGCGCCATTGCTGCTGCTCGCACCGCCTACGGTCCTCGCTGCAGTCTCCTCTCCGCGGATCTGCTACTGGACCATCACGGCGCTCTCGGTCGGGTCCTGTTTTGCGGAAACTTACTTCCGGACAGACACTGTCAACGGGGAGAACAACTACACTTTGAGTATGCTGAGCGCTGCCGTTCTGATTGGCCTCGTGTTACTGATCGACCTGTATATTGGCAAACTAAAAAGAAATCTCTATCAGATTCATCAACAGAACGATGAACTGGTACGCCAATTATACGAATCTCAGAAAGAATCGTTTGCAAACCTGCAGAAGCCCCGCGACGCTGATGAAACAAAATCCAGACAGATTGCTGAAACGAAAGATACTCTTGCTGGAGAAGTCGGCGTAAACTATCCGCTGCTCCTGCTGACACTTCAGGATATCGGTCGACGTATCTCTACAAATCAATCGAATGAATCTCTGATTCCCACGGTGATCAGTACAGCGAAAGCATCGCTGCAGTGTGAATACTGTCAGGTTTATCTGTGGGACAGCAAATCACGATCTCTGAAAAATGCACTGCCAGCCCGCGCCCGGGATCAGTTGAATTATCGACCGGTTCCCCAAAGTGGCGTAGCTGCCTGGGTGATTGAACACCGTCAGATTGTCATGCGAAATGATGCTGAGCAGGACTACCGGCTCAAACGGATTCTGGACGAAGATCCGCACATGCCCGATGCGATCGCTCCCTTGACCGTCGGTTCTGATCTGATCGGTCTGCTGGTCATTGATAAAGTGGATGTGGAATCACCCACCATTGGTCGCCTCCTGTATATTCTCTCCAATATCTATGCTCTGGGTATTAAGAATTCCCAGTTGTTTAAGCGGATTGAAGAAATGGCCAGCCGTGATGGTCTGACTGGTTTATTCAACCATGCCACCTTCCAGGAAAAACTGCACGATCTGGTCAAACAGGCGGATGCCCAGTCCAGTCAGCTCAGTATTATCATGAGCGACATTGACCATTTTAAATCGTTCAACGACACCTACGGCCATCAGGCAGGTGACTTTGTTTTGAAGGAAGTGGCGCGGATCTGGCAAACCGTCATGCCCGATAAAGCAATTATCGCACGCTACGGTGGAGAAGAGTTCATCGGAGTTCTGCTGGATCATGAATATTCACAAGCCATGCAGATTGCCGAAGATCTGCGCGAAACGATGGAAAACTGCCCGATCCTGTTTGAAGGTCAACAGTTGCAGGTCACTGCCAGTTTCGGCGTCACCGAATTCAAACATCCGGCAACCACCACGAACGAACTGGTTCGTATCGCCGATGAAAACTTATACAAAGCCAAAGAGGGTGGTCGAAATCAGGTCATTGGACTCGATCCGAATTCCGCCCGTAAACCACGTATTTAGATATTAACTCATGCAGATCACAACCGAAATCTTTGGAAATGTCATGGTGGCGCACACACCTGACGAATTAACGGATGACACATCCACCGAATTCGTCAACGCCCTGTCTGCTGCCATCAACGACCAACACTACCAGGTTGTGCTGCAGATGGACCACAGTGAAATCCTGGATAGTGCAGGGCTCGAAGCTTTGCTGGATATTCAGGATCTGACCCGTGAACAGGGTGGAAACCTCAAGATCAGTGGCCTGGAAGACCCGGGTAAGAAAATTCTGGAAATCACACGCATCGATCAGAGAATCGATCTGTTCGACTCGGTGATCGACGCGGTCTCCAGTTTTCAATAGAAACTTCAATCGTTAAACATGAATACCAACTCTCTCCTGCAACCGAAAATGCGACTCGGTGATTTACTCATCTACAAAGAGTATATCACTCTGGAACAGTTAGAGTCCGCGCTGGAGGAACAGTCACAGGGAGATGGCAGTCAGCTGCTGGGCGAATTGCTGGTCAACCAGGAATATTGCACCGAAGATCAGGTTCTGGAATGCCTGGCACTGGAATATCGGATTCCCTATGTGCAGCTCGACAGCCGCATGTTCGATTCGAAAATATTCGATGTCCTGCCTCGCGATTTTGTCGAAAAACATACCGTCCTTCCGCTGTTCAAAGTCAGAAATGTCCTGACCGTTGCCGTCGCGGAACCGACGAACGTCTTCCTGGTCGATCAACTCAGAGACTTGACCAAAACCGAAATTCAGATCGTAGCGGCAAGTGCCCGTGAGATTCGGCGGATGGTGCAGACCTATATGCCGAATACGAATGTCTTTGTCATTGACGATATCATCGACGATGCGAATGGCACGAATGTCGAGCTGATCGAAGAGTCAATCGATGACATCGGTTTTGACGCCGAGTTTGCCGGCCAGAGCCCGATTATCAAACTGGTGAATTACATTGTCTATAACGCCGTTCGTGAAGGCGCCAGTGATATTCATATCGAACCGACCGAACAGCAGCTGCGGGTCCGTTACCGTGTGGATGGCGTCCTGCAGCAGGCTCTGGAACCACCTGTGCACCTGGCTCCCGCGGTTTCTTCCCGTATCAAAATTATGGCCAGCCTCGATATCAGTGAACGTCGCCTTCCCCAAGATGGAAGAATCCATGTGCTGATGGAAGGACGTCCGATTGACCTGCGCGTCAGTACTCTTCCCATGCCGACCGGCGAAAAAGTGGTGATCCGAATCCTGGATAACCGCAGTGTGAATATTTCACTCGAACAGCTCGGTTTCAGCTCTGAAGTTCTGGAACAATTTACCGAACAGCTCGACAAGCCCAACGGTATCATTCTGGTGACCGGGCCTACGGGTAGTGGTAAGAGTACCACACTTTATGCTGCATTGAATGCCGTCAGTTCGATTGAAAAAAATGTCTGTACGGTCGAAGATCCAATCGAGTATCAGTTGCCGATGATTAACCAGTTTCAGGTCAACGAAAAAATTGGACTCTCGTTTGCTTCGATTCTGAGAAGTCTGCTGCGACAGGACCCCGACGTCATTATGGTCGGTGAAATTCGTGACCAGGAAACAGGCAAAATCGCAATTCAAGCTGCCCTGACAGGTCACCTGGTCTTCAGTACGCTGCACACCAATGATGCCATTTCAGCCGTGACCCGACTGATTAATATGGGCGTTGATGATTACCTCATCGGAGCTGCTCTGAATATGGCTCTGGCCCAGCGACTGTGCCGCAAGTTATGCCCTAAATGTAAAACACCTTACGAACTGCCTAAAGCAATGCAGCTGGCTGTCGAACGCATCGGACTGGATGTAGATGAATTCTATCGCGGCAAAGGATGTAAGCGTTGTCGAAATACCGGCTTTTCCGGACGTATTGGCGTTCATGAAATCCTGACGATCGATGATCCACTGCGGGAAATCATCACCACTAATCCGACTGTGGCTGCGGTGAAAGACTATGCGCAGAACAATGGCATGATTCCGCTCAGATACGACGCGCTGAGAAAAGCAAAAGAAGGACTGACCACCATTGAGGAAGCCCTCAAAGTCAGTGATGAAGGCTGGATTCCCCGTAAGTCCGCACTCAAACATTAGTCACCGATATACAAACCCGGTGTGAAGATAGATCGAATTTCGAGAAAGCGATTCCTCCATGGAAATGAATGATTTATTACATGCTGCTGTAGACAGTAAAGCATCTGATATTTTACTCGCCATTGATGCGGCTCCCATGTTTCGCATTGATGGAGAGCTCAAAAAGACCGCGCTCGAACCCCTCGACCCGGTTACGATCAGTGACCTGTGTGATCAGGTTCTCAACCAGCAGCAGAAAGAAATACTCGACAAACATAAGGATGTCGACTTTGCCATTACCATCCCGCGGCTGGGACGTTTTCGTTTTAACATCCATGTGCAGCGAGGCACTTATGCTGCTGCGATCCGCCGTTTTTCAAACGAAATCTGCTCGTTGAGCAGCCTGGATTTGCCCCCGGTGGTGGAAGAGCTGACGCGACTGAAAACGGGCCTGATCCTGGTAACCGGGCAGACCGGCTCCGGTAAATCGACGACGCTTGCCGCGATGGTCGAAGCCATTAATCAGCGGGATGCCAAGCATATTATTACACTGGAAGACCCGATTGAATATCAGTTTCAGCATGGAAGATCACTGATTGAACAGCGCGAAATCGGCGAAGACTGCCCGGGATTTGCCTCCGGACTGAAACATGTTCTCCGCCAGGATCCGGATGTTATTCTTATCGGCGAGCTGCGGGATCTGGATACCATCCGCGTCGCTTTGCAGGCAGCCGAAACGGGGCATCTGGTACTCTCATCTCTACATGTTTCCAGTGCAGCCGGCGTTGTGGATCGACTGGTGGAAGTTTTTCCGCCCGAAGAACAGTCCCAGGTTCGCAGTCACCTTGCCGAAACACTGCGCGGAGTCATCACTCAAAAACTGTTACCCGCGGCTGATAGTCAAGGGCGCGTCGCCGCTCTCGAAATCATGCTGATGAACCGGGCCGTGCAGACCAGTATCCGGGAATCGACTTCGCATTTGATCCCCGGGATCATTTCGACGAACCGCCGCATGGGTATGCAGACGATGGAACAGGCGTTGAAAGAACAATTACTGAATGGAAAAGTCGACCCGGACATCATTGATGAGCATCTGCAGGAGTTAAAAGGAGAGGCACCAAAAGAATATTCCCAGGGATTACTGGCATAATCAGCCCCCACTCATAAAGGCACTCTCATGCAGTTTACTTATACAGCACGCAACACAAGTGGCCAGAATCAGACCGGTGAACTGGTCGCTGATTCCCGGGACGAAGCCGTCGCAAAATTGCGGCAGGAAGGTTTGTATCTGCTGGCGCTGGATGAATCTGATACCAGTTCCGAAAACACGACCAGCATCGCAAGAAAAAAACGGGTGCCCCGTAAAGAAATCATCTATTTCACCAACCAGATGGCGATTATGGTCGACGCCGGTGTGCCGGTGGCAACCGCCCTGGAAGGCATTGCGAAACAGATTGAAAATCCGGTTCTTGCTGAGATTTTGGCGCATATTCAAAAAAGTGTCGAATCCGGAAGTGACCTGTCAGCTGCCCTGGCAGATTTTCCCAGACAGTTTGATCGCACGTATGTCAACCTGATTAAAGCCAGTGAAGCCAGTGGAACCATGCCACAAATGCTGAACCGGATTGCTGCTCAGGCTGAAGAAGAACAGGAAACCATTCAGCAGGTCAAAGGTGCTCTGATTTATCCTGCTATCATGCTGGTGATGTGTGTTGGCATCTGTATTTTTCTCCTGACGTACGTCTTTCCAAAATTGATGCCGATGTTTGCTTCAAAGGGAGCGGCGATACCGGCTCCGACGAAAGCCATGATTTTGGTCTCCACGGCGATGACCTCCTACTGGTATCTGATCTTACTGTTTCTGGCCGCCTTTGTGGGGGCCTTCTGTTATGTTCGAAAACAGGCCTGGGGCAAATCTGCCTTCGACTGGACTTTAATCCGCATGCCTGTCTTCGGTTCCATGCTCAAGAAACTGGCAATCAGCCGCAGTATACGTACGCTGGCAACCACAGTGAATGCCGGGGTTCCCATGCTGGAAGCACTCGAGCTCAGCTCCGGCGTGACCGATAATGTGCATTTCAAACAGAGCTGGATGGAAATCAGCGAACTGGTGATGACAGGGAAACAGATTCATGAAGCAATGGAAGGGAAAACACTGTTTCCCCCGACCATGCAGCAAATGATCGCTTCAGGTGAATCCACGGGTCGCCTGGGTATGGTGCTGAATAAATTAAGTGATTATTTCGACCGCGAAGTTAAAATCGCGATTAAATCTGCCACCACTCTGATTGAACCGATCATGGTGGTCTGTATGGGCTCGATCATCGGCTTTATTGCACTCTCGATGTTACTGCCAATCTTCACTTTGAGTACCAGTCACTAAATGCCTCTCAATGAAAAGAATGAGCCGGCCTGTTTACCGGCGGCGCTTCTTTTTCTTCCCGGGAGGTGATTTCGCTGGTTCTGAAGCTGGTTTACTCTCTGCTTTCTGAGAGGTCTGTACTTCTTCCGCAGCGGCTTCGCTGACGGATGACTCAGCTGGTTTTTCGTCGGTTTGGTCACTTTTCGCAACCGGCGGATCGTCTGTCATCGTTTCCAACAGGCCCTGCGCATGAAATTTTTCCTGTGAGAAAGCTTTCAATTCGGTATTAAAGATCTGTACCAGTGCGTGCAGACAGGAAGCCACGATTGGCCCGATGAAGACCCCCCAGAGGCCCATCATCTGCAGACCTCCCAATACACTGACAAAGGCCAGCAGTGGATGTAATTTGGCATCGCTCTGCAGTACATAAGTGCGAATAATATTGTCCATCGTGCCGACAACCAGGGTCCCAATCAGGATTAGAAAAACGGCCGATCCCCAGTGCCCCTGGTACATCAACCATCCAGCACAAGGCATCCAGATCAGCCAGGAACCCAACAGGGGAACCATGGATGTGATGGTTGCCAGAATCAGAAATACAATAAAATGATCAAAGCCGACTATCGATAAGGCAATCGCAGTCGTCAATCCCTGTCCAATGGCTGCCAGAAAAGTGGCCAGAACCACGGCTCGTACCACCTTTTGAAACTGATCAATGAGCCGTTTCTGATAATCGACATGAACGGGAATCAGTGACTGCGTTGATTCAATCAGCAAATAACCATCAGCCAGAAAATAATAGAGGGCGATGATAAACATGATCCAAGCAATCAGCGCAGAGAAGAGACTTCCCAGCAATCCGACCGTTGAAGCGGCAATCCCCAGCGAACGCTTGGCAATGGGAACCAGTGTTGCCTGCAGGTTCTTACGGATAAAATCTTCCGAAATTTGAGGGTTCGCTGATTTTTCTGTTTTCGCCAGCGGATCCAGATCCTGATCCAGATACTCGTTCGACCATTCCACGAACTGATGAAATTTATCGTTGCTGATTTCCACTTTTTCGCGAATCGTTTTGACGGTCTTATTCCAGTTTGCCTCGTCCAGGGTATTGACGACTGTGGTAAACAGCTGCAGGGATCCCAGAAATATTCCCACACACAAGGGAACCAGAATGGCAGAGACAATCAATGTGGTTGTCAGACCGGCGGCGATTCGGACATGTCCCCGGGTCCGTCTGATAAAATAATTCAGTACGGGCTGACTGACCATGGCCACCACCGCTGCCAGGAACAAAGGCAGAATGAAAGGCATGATCACTTTGAAGAACATGATCCCCAGAAAGAGAATCAGGCAGAGGATTACCGTTAACGAAACGAGCCGGACCATGAACCATTCCTATTCACTGATTTATCTAGAGCGCATCACAATTAAGTATAGCGTCTCGCAATCTAATAGACTCGGGCCAAACAGCCCTGGAGACGCGACAGTAAAACGGGACACAGTCTAGGGAGAGATACGATCGACCAGATGATCGGACTCTATGGTATTTAACAACTTACATCAATTTTACCAGAAAAGATAGGCGATTTTTCTCCCTGCGGAAACGGGGCTTTTCTATGATCAGATCTAATATTTTCCCATCCTGATCGCAATTTTTCAGACCGAGTCGCTACAATACAGTTTTCTACTCCCATTCAGCAATGACTTGGATCGGGATCAGTCTATCTGTCTCGACAGAACCGGAGTCTGGTATGAAACGTTATATAATCTCTCTCCTGTCAGCTAATCGTGTCGGGATCATGGCTGCTGTAACTACAGCGATAGACGAACTGGGCGCCAATCTGCATGAAGCCAGTATCGCCGTGATCCAGAACTTTTTCTCGATTGTGATCGCCGCAGATTTTCCAGAACAAAGAGATCCTACTCTTATCCAGGAACATATTGAAGGTATGTGCAATGCTTTTAATGTCGATGTTTCCGTGAAAGACCCGGATGTCGAAGTACCCTCGATTCTCTCTCCGGGAGAAAGTGTGAAGTACCTGATCTCGATTTCGGGAGAAAACCATGCGGGGATCCTCAGGAAAATATCATCACAACTCGGTCAGGATGGAGTCGATATTCTGGACCTCTCAGCAACCAGTTCTGAAGACGGTCAAACATTTGAAATGATGATCAAAATCGCTGTTCCTAAAAATCTGGATATTCTGGAAATGCAAAGCATGATGGAATTGCTTTGCAGTAACCTGGGTGTTTCGGTTGATTTCATCAGTGAATCCGACTCAGCCATTATCGGCTCACAAAGCCAGACGCGCATGTTCAAGCTGTAAAGTTCTGGAACAGGATATTTCTGACAAAGAAGTCTCCAGGATCATGTCAAAATCCGTAAAATCTCAACAAGCAGCGACCGTTCGTCCATTCAAGGTATTCACCGAATATCAGTATGCGTTTACGGCTGTCTCACATTTGTTGCAGAGCACAGATGTGCCTGACCCCCAGCTGGTCTACATTTACGGTCCTTCAGGTTGCGGAAAATCGGCTCTGATTAACTCGCTAATACCCGATTATGATAAGCTCCATCCGGACGCTGAATGGAACAGCATGACAGCCAGCGAATTTGCTGCGAAATACGCAGTGGCGTCGAAAAACAAGCGTATTTCGACGCTTCAGGATAAACTTCGCGAGCTGAAACTACTGGTTCTGGAAGATATTCACAGCCTGGAAAACCGGATGCATACTCAGATCGAACTGCTCTCGACTCTGGATGTGATTCTAAAGCAGGGTGGCGTCGCCATCATTACTTCGATAAAGCCCCCGGGCGAACTGGCTCATTTTCAGAAGAAGCTGATCAATCGATTCCATGGCGGCGTCTGTGTGGGAATTTCTCCCTTGAAATACCAGAGCAGACTGGAACTCTTAAAATTCTGGGCCGATTTCGAACAGATTCCCATCAAAGAAAAAGAACTCACTTTGATTGCACGTCAGAAAGAGAGCTCGCCACGGGAACTGTCTGCGATCCTGAATCAATTACATACCGTCAGTCGAATTCAGCAGAATCGAATTGATGGCCGCTTTGTGCAGGAATTCCTGTCGGGAAATCTGGA
>AZIC01000973.1_pt1 | contig 19593 bp, 20 predicted proteins | sample 359061 | NCBI WGS metagenome assembly AZIC01 (sample SAMN02429709, study PRJNA222657) | marine sediment metagenome | biome: Sediment sample; isolation source: sample MGS-MES from oil contaminated site at the harbour of Messina (Sicily... | place: Italy: Messine | collected 2011-04-30 | depth 1 m m
CTAATACATGTTAGATAATAATTAAATTCTAATTTTGTGTTTTTAATAACGCTTTTATTTAATAGATCGATAACGAGTAAATTTAATAGCATCAAGTGTGTTAATTGTTACATATAAAATATGGTTTATTTATTATCTTTAACATATGTTTTTTTTCAACGTATAAGCGGCCTGCTGAAGTAGTTGCATTTGTGAATATTATTAGTAGACAACTAGTTTTCGCGATAATTCTGACATTAGGTGCCACCAGTGTCATGTATTCGTGGTCTTTGCTACCCTGCTTAGGGGATTGTCTGAAAGGAAAGATAGAACAATCACATCTGCCTGGGGATATACTATCTAAAACCTTCTGGACAGAAGCAGATATTACGATCGGTAGCTGTGAAAACTGTGATGCCTGTGAAGATTATTATCACTCAAGCTCTAACTCACTATTGAATCTCGCGTCTAGTTTACATCCTGCTGAAAGCGGCATATTCATATCAAGCAATTACATTCAGCTCCTTGGGTACCTGCCTGACCCATACCGTTCTCCACCCGCATAAATTCTACTCCCTATTTAATTAGCTTTTAACTCTCTTAATCAATTAATTTGAGCTTCCGATGCATATTGCATTTGAATATCAATCCTATAAGTAGGAGATATGTTAGTGATTAGTTCTAAATATATCAAAAAAATAGTATCTGTATTTATTTTAATTTTATTGTTGTTTACGTCAGCCGCTTCTGCCCGCGACTGGTGGGGTGGTGGCGGTATGGAGGGGGGCGGTGCAAATGATAGTAGTGGAGGTGTTACTCGCTCAACAACTGCTACAGGAAACCCTAATTTCATCGGGCCGCATTTCTCCGGCTCTGAAAACTGTGCCAATTGCCATAATAATCTAAGTGATACATCGGGTAATGATGTGTCTATTATTGATGACTGGGAAACCAGCATGATGGCAAACTCAACCCGAGACCCATACTGGCGAGCTAAAGTTGCTTCCGAGCTTGACCGTGCACCACACTTAAGTGATGTGATTAACGACAAATGTTCACGTTGTCATGCGCCTATGGCGAATGTACAGGCCGAGCGAGATGGTGCGGTAAAAGTAATATTTGGTGACGGCTTCCTGAACCCATCTAATCCATATTTTGATGAAGCGATGGATGGGGTAAGTTGTACCTTATGCCACCAAATAGAAGATGATGGATTAATGGGGACACTGGAAGGCACTTCAGGTCATTACTCTATTTCGACTGCTACGGGTTCTAGTCGACCAGCCTATGGTCAGTTTACTAATGTAAGGACAGGAGAAATGCGTATGCGAGTAGGTTACACACCTCAGTATGCAGCGCATATATCAACTTCAGAAACCTGTGCAACCTGTCATGATTTAAAAACACCGTTTGTTGATTCCGATGGCAATGTTGCCAGTACAACCAAAGAAACTGAATTTGCAGAACAAATGCCGTTTACTGAGTGGAAGAACAGTGATTATGCAATGGGCGGTAGTAAAGAGGCAAGCTGTCAGGATTGTCACATGCCAAAAACAACAGCTCCGATTGCCAATTCCTGGATGAGTCGACGAAACCCACGTTCTGGATTTGCGGAGCACACTATGGTGGGCGCGAATACCGTGATGATTGATATTCTCAATAACAATCGTGAAGCATTAGGTGTCAGAGCACCATCTGCTGCCTTTGATCAGCGTATTGTAAATACCCGTGCTTTTCTTGAAACCTCTGCAGATATTGAAGTGCTATCAGCAAATGTAAGTAACGGGGAGTTAACTACAAATATTCGAGTAACGAATAACACGGGTCATAAGTTGCCAACCGCTTATCCATCACGACGTGCCTGGATTTACTTCGAAGTAAAACAAAATGGTACACCGATATTTGAGTCGGGTGCTATGAATGGCGATGGCAGTATTCAGGGTGTTGCAGTTGATGAAGACTTTACAACGTATGAGCCGCACTATGATGTCATAACATCAGCCGATCAGGTTCAAGTATATGAGCCCATCATGGGAGATACTGATGGTAATGTGAATCACGCCTTGTTACGTGGTGCGCAATACTTGAAGGATAACCGTATTCCACCTAGTGGATTTATCAAGCAAAATGCACCAGATGATGCTGCTGTATTTGGTTTAGCTTCGAGAGATTCTGACTTTGATGATGGTGGTGATACGGTGACTTATCGTATACCTGTAAGTAGTTCATCAGGTATTACGATTACAGCCAAACTGATGTATCAACCACAATCATTTGGTCATTTGAATGAGTTGTTCCAGGATGATCATTTGCCGCAAGTTGCTGAGTTTAAAGCGATGTTTGAGAGTAGAAATATTCTAGCGGAAACATTATCCGAAACATTTATAAATTTAAATTAACCTTTTAAAAAAATGCGATGTCAAATCTTATTTGACATCGCATTTATATTTAATGGTCAGTGTGTGATTACAAAAGATATAAAAAACTAACACTGATCATATTTGTATGCTTTTATCTCAAACTCGAGTGTTGAATGCCCGATTGATGATTTTAGTGGCATTGCTATGCTTTGTATCGCAATTAAGCGTACCTTCGCTTTCAATGCACAGGTGACTTTTGCTTCATACAGTAATAGCAGGTCTGGTTATTTATAAAGAGTAAGTACAATCAAGACGCGTTGTTTTTGAACTTCAGATAAAACACTCTCCATATCGCCAATTAGCATGTTATATCTCATTGGTATATTTAGTATATCGTCATATACAGCTGCCTGCTTTGCACAGTTTTTTATTAACTCATAATCTGGTTGTGATTAATAAAATAGATATTTTAAAAGCATCTATTAAATAATATTGATAAACAGTGCGACTCTCTTCAGTCACAATTAATTATTTGGTCAGTCCAGATTTAGCTACAAAAGGTTTCTCCTTTGTTATCAGGAATAATGCGGTAAATTAGGGCCACTTATTTGAGATACCTAACTATCCTTGTAGGTACCTGAATACAGTGGCCAGTTAACGATCATTGGGATGAAAAAACCAGGGTGAAGCGTACAAAAACAAAGCGCCACTAGTTGAATAAAACGCTCTTAACTAATATATAACTGGCAACAAACACTAAAAAAACGCCAAAGCCACGCTTAAGTAAGCTTGCGGGTAAACGATGACTCAATTGACTACCAACCACGCTGCCAATAATTGCAATAGCAGTAAAGCTTGCCATCATTGTGTAATCAATAGAGACAGCACCCGCATAACCTGCAAAACCTGCAAATGATTTAAGAGCAACGATACTTAAAGATGTACCCACCGCTTTTTTCATGGAAAGGCCAGATAATAACACCAGGGCAGGTACAATTAAGAAACCACCGCCGACACCTACGATACCTGTTAGAATACCGACAGCAATACCATGTACGGCAATATGCTTGTATTGAAGATCATCACAGTGTCCATCAGGGCAATCAGCTACAGCTGCACCAACGGATTTATGTTGTGGCTGTGGTTTTAACATCTTCCAGGCAGCAGCATACATAACGAGCGAAAATATTCCAAGCTGGATGATAACAGGCGTTATAACACCCACTAATGCACCCGCATAAGTTCCCAGAACACCAAACACGCCAAAAATGGCTGTGATTTTTAAGTTAACGTTTCCATGACGCCAGTGTTGCAAAGCTGTAATCGTAGCTGTCACAGCTACGATTCCCAGGCTCATCGCAATAGCTGCCTTGGGCTCTACATTGAGTAAGTAAAGTAATGCTGGCATGGTTATAATAGAACCGCCACTGCCAAAAACGCCAAGTAAGATGCCTGTTGCAAGGCCCGCGATAATGATAGAAATTGACATGAAAATCTCCTTTGATCGTAGTGGTTAGTCACCCGTTAACTGGACATATTCTAGTATTCTATTAAATAGTAGAATGGTAGAATAGCAGTAATAAACTAAAGGTCAAGCTAATACTGATTAATTTATGACTAAAAACTGATCTAGGGACTGCAGCATCAGCTTATACAGTGTTAATTAGTTTAAGAAGTGCGCCACAGAGTTAATGTCGTATCTAGATAAATTAGTTATCTATATGGATTTAATAGATTTAATGGGTGTATATCGCTGGTGTCATTGCACATCTCTAGAGAGAGTGTATGACATTGTTAAAGGACCATAATTGCGGCACTTTTACTGACCTAGTCTAATATAACTTCCATGAAAAAAGAGTTTTCACAGCGACCAGGACTCATAAAAGCTTAAAAATCAGGGATGGCCATCTTAAACACTATTTCCAGCTATAAAATTATCAGGTGTTACACTGAATTATTAAACTAAAAACGTCGCTTCATAGATGGCTACTGGCGTATTTAATTTGAGATAACTTTTGCTCCATAGCCGGCATCTTCTACAACCTTAATCAGCTGTTCGGGTGATGTTTCCTCATCGTCATATTTTATAATTGCATGATACGGGCTGCGGGTTACGGCTACATCATCAACCCCATCACTCATATCCAGTGCCGAACGAACTGTTACTGGGCACATCGCACAATACATGCCTAATAGCTCCAGGGTGACGCTTCGCTCTGCGGCACTCGCATTGTGTAAGAAAAATATTGTAAAAATTAAAAGTAATTTCTTCATAAAACACCTTAACTAATTTAATAAAAAATAGGGTAAAACTTCGGGTAAAAGGAAAACAATAGACGCAGAGCAAAGTACAAACCAGAATGTAATACGTAATATTTTCTGATAGCGGGGATTTGCACAGAGAGAGCCTATCGCACAGGATTTTTTTGGCCGATAAAGTTGATAACCATTCCATGCGAGTAACAGGTAGGTGCCAACAATAAGATAAGGCTTGACAGGGTAGAGTAAACCTAAGGTCGACACCCATGCACCACCAATACCAAGCAGAACCAGTACGAGTGGCCCAAGACAACATACGGAAGCCAGTAAAGCAGTGAAACCACCTGCGATTAATCCGGCTTTTACTTGTTTTTCTTCAGTAATCATTCTTTTTTATTCTTAACTTTTATTGTTGAAATAATCGCGTTGTATGCGTTATCTAGTTTTAAATAACCTGCATTATGCAAATTGTGCTTTATGTTTTGAGTGATCTAAATAATTTATTGAATCAGATTTTTTTAATGTGCTTAAAACGCTATGACCTGGTCACTACTCTTAACCCATGAGGCCATTGCTTTCATGGAACCGCGCTCAACACCATTGATTATGCAGTCTTCATTCAATGAATACTGATCCAGTGCCTTGCCACAAGCTTGCACCTTCAGCCCACACTCGATGAGTTCCCCAAGTAATTTTTCCAGGTTTGCAGCACCTTCAGGCAAATCATGTTCCTTACGCCCTACTTCAACACCCTTATCAAGTAAATGAATTTGAACATTCATATCTTCAGTGAGTGCGGCACCAGCAAAACGTAATGCATCCCAGGCTTTGTTGTTTGATTGGTAGGGATGGTCTTGAATAATAATGGTGATCGTTGACATACTTTATCTCCTGTTCTAATGATTAAATATTTCATGATTTATTTCACAATTGGGAATTCATTTTTTATCCAGTCGATCATGCCCATGCGTGCGACATGTACATCCGCGAAACCTTTTTGAGATAACAGCTGTGCCGCACTGGCAGATTTTCGATCAGTGCGACAAATAGTGATGACTGTTTTTTCTAAATAGTCATTCAGTTCATCAATACGTTTTTCGAGTTCTTCCAGTGGAACTAAAGTGGAATTTTCAATATGACCCTGTTCACCGACATAATCTTCAGCTGTGCGCACGTCGAGTAGTAAAAAATCCTCATTAGAATCTATTCGTTGCTTCAACTCAGGAGTGCTTATCATTGAACCTTTGCGTAAATTACCAATAAGACGAGGCAAGAAAGACACAGCAGCCAGCAAGGCTAATGCAAGTAAGATTTTTTGTATTAATCCATCACCACCTGTCGCAGCTTCACGCCCGATATAACCTAAATAGGTATAGGCAATGGCGCCTGGCAACATACAGATATAGGTAGCAATACTGTATTGACTAAAACTTATACGCGTTAAACCCAGGGCGTAATTTAATAAGTTAAAAGGGAATAAAGGTACAAGTCGCGTAAAGGCAACAAAACGCCAGCCTTCATTTTCGACACCATTAATGAGTTGCTTCATGCGGCCGCCGGTTTTCCGAGTTACCCAGTCGGACGCCAGATAGCGTGCAACTAAAAACGACAACATGGCGCCGATGGTTGCGGCTGTTAAATTGTATACTGTTCCCCAGTAGGGTCCAAACAGGGCACCGCCCAATAGTGTAAGCACCGAACCGGGTAGAAAAAACACGGTGCCAATGGCATAGACCAGCATAAATACCAGAGGTGCGCCAGTACCTGCATCTTTTACCAGGGCTTCAAGCTGAGTAGAGTCTAAATGATCGCGATACATTATGGCCATCGCAATACCTAGGGTGAGTACCAGAAATATTGAAATACGCATTACGTTACTTTTCATTCTCTTCTCTCCATTCACGACGATTAATGGCATAGCTGGAAACTTTGCCTATGAATGGCATCGCTAACATGCCAGTAATCCAGCTGGCCTGTTTAGTTTCACGGAATGTACGGATACCAATGGTCATACCCTGATGCCCCTTACGAGGCTGATCGCGATAAGTACCAAACAGACGATCCCACCAGCTTAAGTTAAACCCGAAGTTACTATTGGTTTCATCATCTTCAATTGAGTGGTGCACACGGTGCATATCAGGTGTGACAATAAACCAGCGCAACAGGGTATCTAAAGAACGAGGTAAACCAACATTGCCGTGATTGAACATGGACATGGCATTTAAAACGACTTCGAAAATAATCACTGCGACCACGGGTGCTCCGAGAACTATAATCGTGGCGAATTTGATTAGCATGGAGAGGATGATCTCTATTGTGTGAAAGCGTGCTCCTGTGGTGACATCATAATCGAGGTCTGCATGATGAACCCTGTGTAGTCGCCACAAAGCAGGAACCGCATGTACCAGGACATGCTGTAAATAAATGATAAAGTCCATGGCAATAATGGCCAGAATAATGCTTATAGCGAGGGGGAGAGAGTAATAGTTAAGCAGCCCCCAGCCATGGTCAGCTGCAAATGCAGCAACACCAACAGCTGCAGCCGGGAAAACGAGACGAAGAATGAAGCTATTAAAAAATACCAGGCCTAAGTTATTGGCCCAGCGTAAAGATTTAGAAACCGTTAATGCACGCTTCGGGGCAATGACTTCCCATAAGGCCATAACGGCCAATGTGCCAACAAAAAAACCAAGTCTAATTGTATTTTCGTTAGTAGTTATAAATTCAATTAACGGCATAAGTCATACCTCCGGTGTTAGTTGCAGTCGGTTACTCCCTTGCGTCAAGGACTTAAAGGGGTATAATTTTGTTTATTAATCTATAATTCTATTAATCAATTAATCAGTAGAATACTTGAATTTAGAGGTATGTCAACATTGGCTAGTTTTAAACACGATTTATTTAACCAGTTTGCTCGCGTCGGAAAGGCTTTAAGTAACGGTAACCGATTGGAATTATTAGAGTTTTTAGCGCAAGGGGAGCGAAGTGTTGATGATCTGGCTAAAGTCGCAGACTTGACAGTCGGCAATACCTCTCAGCATTTGAAGCAGTTAAGGCAGGCTGGGCTGGTCACAGCAAGAAAGGAAGGCTTAAAAGTATATTACAGCTTGACGGGTAGTGATGTCATTGAGTTGCTTGATGCAATGCGGAATGTAGCCCAACGGCACCTATCAGACGTTCAGCACCTGGTGAATACGTACCTGACAGTAAAGGATGATCTGGAGCCTATACCTAGAACGGAACTATTACAGCGTGTTAAAGACGATCTTGTGACTGTGCTTGATGTACGACCCGCTGAAGAATTTGCAGCCGGTCATGTACCAGGCGCTATTAATATTCCCCTGGACGAATTAGAAGGTTATCTGGATAAAGTAGCAGCAGACCAGGAGATAGTGGCTTATTGCCGAGGTCCACATTGTGTTCTGGCATTTGATGCAGTCGCTAAAGCGAGAGAAAAAGGCCTGAAGGCGCGACGCCTTGAAGATGGCTTCCCGGAATGGAAGACGGCTGGATTGCCTGTAGAGCACCATACATAAATCACATTAGCCACTAGCCTGATATATTTTATGAAACTCAATAACTCATAAAAATACAAAATTTAAACAGGTTTATCAATAATACGCGACAGGGGTTTACAGCTGGTCGCCATTAATGCCGGCATGGCTGATAGCCTGGACAATGCAAAACGTTAGCCCTTCAATATCGTCTACCTTATGTTGTACTCTATGACGCAGATACCAGAGTTGCTTCCCAGTATGGTTTGCAAACTGTGCAAAAGATTTTTTATCTTCAGCAGGATGGATGCATTATTCACGCATCAAGACATGTGAACAAGCAAGTCCTTGACAGCTTGTATGGTAAGTAGCAATAAATTAGTTAACTTACTTTAAAATTTATTTTATTAGCTTCCAACCAGTTAATAAAACGCATCCAATAGTGGACATTTAAATATGTTGACAGGGGAATAACGAAACTTAGCACGAAGACTGATTTCCATCTCATCACTCAATCCTTATCCATCTATAACCTGTTTATGCATAGATAAAAAAGTTAACACTGATTATATTCACACGCTTTAATCTCAAACTCGAGTGTTGAATGACCGATTGAAAATCTCTGTGCTAGCGTTGTTTTTAATTCATCTTTCACTTCATCGAGTTGTGAATAATCAGAAAGCAGAACATGGGCTTCTAATGCATTCTGATGTTCGTCAAGTTGCCAGATATGCACATGATGAACATTGATAACATTTTCAACTTGCTGCATGGCAGTGACCACATCCTCTACAACAATACCTTCCGGTGTTCCCTGCATCAGGATATGGATGATTTTTGGTAACATAGTACCTGCCTGGTACAAAACATACGCGGCTATAAGCAATGTTATTAAGGTATCACTCCAGTACCACTCATAAAGAATGATCAGTGTACCGGCAACAATAACACCCACTGAGGCCAGCGCATCGGATACATTGTGCAAAAAAGCAGCACGGATATTCATACTATTTTTAGACATGGTGAATGTAAGAAATGCGGTTGCCAGATCAATCACCAGCGCTATCGCCGCCACAATCACAACCATCCAGCCTTCAATAATCTGTGGTTCATAGACTCGCCATAGCGCTTCATAGACCAGGTACAGACCAATCAGGACAAGCGTGACTAAATTAATCAATGTAGCGATGACTTCAGCGCGTTTATAACCGAAGGTTCTGAAATGGTCAGCCGGTTGACGACCGATCTTTCTGGCAACCCAGGCAATGAGCAGTGAGGCGGCATCACTAAAATTATGTAGTGCATCGGCAATAAGTGAAAGGCTGCCAGATAGAACACCGCCGACGACCTGTGCTAATGTCAGGAGCATATTGATAGCGATGGCGAAACCCAGACGGCGATCACCTATTGATTCAGTGTCATGGTCATGTGAATGCATATTTACGTTGTACCTATAAAGAAAAAGATTTTGCTGTTCGACTGGAAAGATAAGCATGTGCTTCCCGCGCATCCAGCTCTCGTGTGCTATTGCCTGTACGTACCATAAGCCGTGCTATTCCGCCATCATGAAAATAAACAGGTTCAATAGCACTTTCGATAATGACGCGACAGATAGTTTTGTTTTTAATATCATGGAACCTGCAATGAAGTAATGCGCAAGCGTTTCCTCCCAGACTGACTTTAACCGTATCTATCAGCGCACGTTCAAAGCCATCTCGATTTTTGTGTTTTAATGTCTGGAAGTCAGAGTCGATGCCAATGATATTGCCGTTGTCTTCAACGCCGAGGAACAGTGTTCCACCTTCGCGATTTAAAAAACCGGCGATGGTTTTGATAACAATCAACTCAAGTGCGCGATTCGTTCGTTGTTGCCTTATATCCCAACGAAACGTGGATTTGAACTCAAGATGCTCACTTTCGCCTCTAGCAATCAATAAGGGTAATTCTTCAGCAAGCTCGTGCTCCAGATAACGGACTAGATTCTTCTGCCTGGATAATTTTATATGATATAGCCCGAACAATAGACCAACTATACTGCCCAGCAATGCAAATACAAAACTCATCGTTACTAATTCGAACTTGAATTCAGTCACTAAACGCTGAAATAAAAACGCTATCGGGCTGTTACCCGGAAATGAGACTAACTCTTTATATTCATACCAGAACAACATTGTCGTCAATGGATGCAGAATAACTACACCTATTATTGCACCAATAATGAAATGAAATAATAAAATCCATTTTTTTTGATTTTTTCGATTTCCTAATGTGTATGTCATCTTTATTTAACTATCTGGTTGGTTCGTCTATTGACACTTGAAATCCAGTGTGCGGAATCGTCGTGGCTGGTACCGTCAGGATTTCACTAAAATACTGACTGAAGCTGGAATTACCGACAATCAATACATCGTGAATACATAAACCTGAACGACATTTGAGTAAGGATGACGCACTGCAGCTGGACAGTGCGCCAAACTTGATCTATGGATTTGGTTTCCTGTTATCATCCCGTTGATGCAACCAGTGATACAGCACGGGCAACACCAATAACGTGAGCAATGTGGATGAGATAATGCCGCCGATCACAACGGTTGCCAGTGGGCGTTGCACCTCGGCACCGGTTCCGGTATTGAGTGCCATAGGAATAAAGCCCAGACTGGCCACCAGCGCAGTCATCAGCACCGGTCGGAGACGTGTTAATGCACCTTCGGTAACGGCCATGATCAGATCGCCTTTCTCATACCAGAGATCACGAATAAACGCGAGCATGACCAGACCATTCAATACGGCTACACCGGATAAGGCGATAAAGCCGATACCGGCAGAGATAGACAGGGGCATATCACGCAAATACAGAGACAGCACGCCGCCGGTTAATGCCAGTGGGATACCACTGAAAATAATCAGGGCATCTTTTAACGAGGCAAAAGCCATCACCAGAATACCTAAAATAATAAACAAGGTGACTGGTACAACAATCGACAGGCGTTTACTGGCGGATTCGAGCTGTTCAAAGGTGCCACCATAGTTCAACCAGTAACCGGCGGGTAGCTGCACATCATTGCGCACCTTAGCTTTAACTTCGCTGACAAAGCTACCCAGATCGCGGCCTCGAACATTGGCAGTCACCACAACGCGTCGTTTACCGTTTTCTCGACTGATCTGTGCCGGTGCCGGCGAAATATCCAGCGTGGCGACTTCATTTAAAGGTACGTAATCGCCATTAGCTAAAGGCACGGGCAGGAAGGCCAGTTTTTCAACATCGCGGCGGATGGTTTCGGGTAAGCGAACCACCAGCTCAAAGCGACGATCACCTTCGTATAAAATGCCGGCCGATTCTCCACCAATAGCAGCGGATACCCAGTCCTGTAATTCAACTACATTGAGACCATATCGACCTAACGCGGTTCGATTAGGAATTACAGATAAGGTGGGTAAACCGGTGACCTGTTCTACCCGGGCATCAGCCGCACCTTCAACTTTTCGCACCGTATTGAGAATGTCAGTGGCGGTCAGTAACAACTGATCAAGGTCATCGCCAAATACCTTGATACCCACATCGGCGCGCACACCTGAAATCAGCTCGTTGAAACGCATCTGTATCGGCTGGGTGAACTCATAATTATTGCCTGGAAGTTCTTCCACCGAGGCCTCCATCTGCGCGACCAGCTCCGCTTTAGTTTTATCAGGGTCAGGCCATTCACTTCGAGGTTTGAGAATGACAAAGTTATCCGCCACATTAGGTGGCATAGGATCCGTGGCAATCTCAGGTGTACCGATACGCGCAAATACCTTGTCTACTTCAGGGAAGGATTTGATTCGCTGTTCAAGTATTTCCTGCATTTCGACCGACTGCTCCAGGCCTGTGCCGGGTATACGCATTGCATGCAGGGCGATATCGCCTTCATTTAACTGGGGTACAAATTCTGAGCCCAGGGTAGTCGCCAGCCAGATACTAAAAACTACCAGCAGCGAGGCAAAGCCAAGTACGAGTACTCGAAATTTCAGGGCCAGTTGCAACAACGGTTTATAAGCGTTTTTGCTTGAACGAATGATCGGGCTTTCCTTTTCGCTGATCTTGCCATTTATGAAGACCGCGACGGCGGCGGGGACTACCGTGAGCGACAAAATCATCGCCGATATTAATGCCATCACCACGGTGGCCGCCATGGGATGAAACATTTTGCCTTCAACCCCGGTGAGCGAGAAGATGGGGATGTACACAACGGTAATGATTGCTACACCAAACAGGCTGGGGCGTATCACTTCCGAGGTGGCTTCATACACCGTATTCAGGCGTTCTTTCAAGTTTTGCTGGCCGCCATTATGCTGGGCTTCAGCCAGGCGACGAATGGCATTTTCTACGATAATCACCGCGCCATCGACAATCAGGCCAAAGTCCAGTGCGCCAAGGCTCATCAGGTTTGCAGACACTCCGGTTTTTACCATGCCGGTAATGGTCATCAGCATGGATAAGGGGATAACCGCAGCGGTTATTAATGCCGCACGTAAATTGCCAAGCAAAACAAACAGCACCACGATGACCAGCAGAGCACCTTCAAGTAAGTTTTTGCTCACCGTGTTAACGGCTTTATCCACCAGACTGGTACGATCATATACCGGTTCCGCAATAATGCCGCGGGGCAGTGATGCCTGAATTTCTACAAGCTTGTCCGCCACGCCCTGGGCAACGGTTCTGGAATTCTCACCAATCAACATCATCGCCGTGCCCAGTACTGTTTCAACACCATCCTGAGTGGCCGCACCAGTGCGCAGTTCTTTACCTATACTGATGTCTGCCACATCCTGGATTTTAATTGGGACATTTTCATGCTCGGTAATGATGACATTAGCAATGTCTTCAATTGTCGCAAGCTGTCCAGGAGAGCGTACTAATAATTGCTGCCCATTACGTTCGATATATCCGGCACCCCGGTTATCATTATTGGCCTGTAATGCATTTACCAGATCTTCGATACTGACCTTGTAATACAATAACTTTTTCGGATCGGGTAATACATGGTACTGCTTGTTATAACCACCAATACTGTTTACCTCAACCACTCCTTTCACCTGTGACAGCTGCGGTTTGATAATCCAGTCCTGAATCTCCCGTAAGGCGGTGGCGTTATAGGGCTTTCCATTTTGTTGCCTTGCGTCATCCTGGGCGCGAACGCTGTACATATAGATTTCACCCAGTCCGGTTGAAATAGGGCCCATTTCAGGCTCAATCCCCGGTGGAAGCACACTTTTTATCGCGCCCAGGCGATTATTGATCAGGTTTCTGGCGAAGTAGATATCCGTGCCTTCTTCAAATACAACGGTGACCTGTGATAAGCCATAGCGAGACAGTGATCGTGTATAGGCCAGATTGGGTAAGCCATAAAGGGCTGTTTCAACCGGGTAGGTAATGCGTTGCTCCGATTCTAGCGGCGAATAGCCGGGCGCAGCGGTATTAATTTGTACCTGAACATTGGTAATGTCCGGTACCGCATCAATGGGCAAGTGCTGATAGCTCCAGCTACCAATACCCACAATGACAAAAATAAAACTGAGAATGAGAAAGCGCCGTGCAATCGACAGGCGCAAAATAGATTCAATCATGGTGCGCCCCTAGTGCTCGTGTTCTGCTTCGGATTTTTCAATATCCGCTTTGATTAAATAACTGTTCTTACTAACGTAAGACTGTTTAGCTTCCAGCCCACTCAATACTTCGGAATAGGTGTCATCACTACGACCTAATTTAAGCGGGGTGAATTTATACTGGTCGTCCTGCTGAACAAATACGCCCTGTTGTTTGCCCATGGATTGAATGGCGGATTTCATAACCGCCAGTTTTACCGGAATGTTGCCAGTCACAACATGACCCTCAACCAGCAAGCCGGGAGACAGGCCATGTACTTCGTTGTTGAACTGTACTCTTGCCAGCTGGTAGGGCTTGTTTAGCGCAGGAATAATATGCGCAATTTTTCCAGCAATGACCTGATCGTTGACATGAATATTAACAGTCTGGCCCGCTGAAACCTGTGACTGTTGGGCATGATAAATACGAAACTCTGCCCACAGGGTTTTGAAATTGGCAATAGAGAACAACACCTGATCCTCCGTCACCTCACCAGTATTAGCATGTCGCTCAATAATGGTGCCAGCAATGGGGGCCAGCATGTTGTAGACCTTTAAGCTTTCATTGGATTCCACACGGGCCAGTAAATCACCGCGCTTAACAGCATCACCTATGTCAGGTTTTACAGACTTAATCATGCCCGTGTAGCGTGCACGCACATGGCTTAGCTGTGTTGGACCAGTGGTTAAACTGCCGTAGCTGATAATCGTCTGGTTTAATTCCTGGGAGCGGGGGAGTGCTGTTTCTATACCCACCTGTGCAGCCATCTTGCGATCTATCTTCGTGGTCAGCTCTTCTTCATGCTCACCTTCATCTCCATGGTCAGCTCCGTGATCATCCTTGTGGCCCTGTGTCTCGTCATGACCCTGTTCGTCTTCATGTTGATGATTTTTTTCATCCGCATGCTGCCCTTCTTGCTGATGTTCATTGTCATGTTCTTTAGCGGCGTAACTGAAGGTGTGAGTTAAGCCCGCCAATAGCAGTAATGTAATAGATAAAATTGGTTTCATAATAAAAAATCCAGTTTGTTCGGCTCGAGTATTGTGCGAGCGTATATCAATCGTTTTAAAGATTTAGTGCAGCGTTATTTATGTTTGTGCTCATCACTATAATCATGTTTATCATCACTGTGATCATTATCCCTGTCGTCTTGTTCACGTTGATTATCACTATTATTTTTGGCCCCATTTTTACGGGATTTTTCATCTTCGTCCTGTTTATGCTCATGATGTTTTGCTGTTCTATTATCATTATCATGCTCGTGATCGTTAACGGCATACACCAAATTAGGTGTTACAAAAGAAGTGAGTAGTAATGCAATTAATTGAAAATTTCTCATCATAAATATCCTGTTTTATTTTCCAGCATTTTATGCCGGTTCAATTTAGTTCGTTAAAGGCTGAGCCGTTAGTTGTTCAATAACCGCCTGATTTAACAAAGCGTTACTGGCGTTCTCAATCATCTGTTGCTTTGCGCTCAACAGTTCCTGCTGGGCGGCAACCCAGTCCTGGTATTTCAGGCGGCCCCGCTCATAGTAGAACTGAGTCAGGCTCAGTGCTTTTTCAAGGTCAGGAATGACATGTGTTGTTAACTGCTGGTAGGACACTATATTTTGCTGGCGCAGTGAATAGGCCCTGTACAACTGTTCATGTAGATTAAGTAATGTGTCGGCTCGCTTGTAAGCGACAACATTACGCTCTGCTAGTACGCGTTTCACTTCGCCAGTATTTCGACTTTGAGAAAATAGCGGTATCGAGACACCCAGAGTCAGTGCATTGTCCGCAGTTTCTTCAAAGCGTCTGACGCCAAACTGCCAGCCCAGATCACCGCTGTTCTGTGATTTAGCCAGACGCAGTTCGGCTTCTTTCAAACGCTGTTCACTGGCAAATACATCAATAGCGGGTGATTGTTTTACTTTTTCATAGAGTACCTGGTAGCTTTTCTCCTGACCAAACGTGAATAAATCACCTTGCAAATTTGAAAAAACCGGTTGTATTTCACCCCAGTATCTTGATAGTGCGATTTTTTGCCGTTCAAGCTTTTTCAAAATATTGCTGCGCAGAATACGCGACTGCGTCACCATGGCACGCGCCCTCATAACTTCGGCATCAGAGGCTGCACCCCGCTGGGCGCGTTCACTCACCTTTTTATGTAGAGCCTCGGAAAGCGTCAAGGCTTCTGCCGACAGATTGAGCTGCTCCTGTGTTGTAAGGCTACGAATGTAAGCCGATGTTAATTGGCCTAACACATCAAGAGTTTTCGCCTGCCGTGTTAATTCAAATACATCCAGGTTTGCATCAACAACTGAAACACGAGACTTCAGTTTGTCGCCCATTTCAATAACCGAAGACAGTGATAGAGTCACTTCAGCTGCATCTATTCCTTTCATAGCTCCTGAGCCTGCTGCATTCTCTACATCCAGTCCCAGGGTATACTCAGGAGACAGTTCGCCAGTCTCACGTTGCGCAAGGATACTTTGACGCACTAAGGGAAATTGATGGAGCTGTGGATTTTGCGCCAATGTCTTTTCAATGGCCTTATCCAGTGTGAGGGTTTGTTGCGGCTCAGCCTGTATGCGAAAGGACAATACAAAACAACAGCTTAAAGTGACAAAAGCCATTCGACGCTTTTGCGAAAATAGGTTCAACATAAAACAATTCCAGTTATTCGGTTTAATTTGACTATGTCTGTTACTTAGCCAGCAGAATAGAATGATGTTTTATATGACCGCATAAATAGTTTAAAAAACTACTATGAAGTTCGACGTTGAATAACAAACGCTACAAGTCAGAATCAGTAAGATTCGATAAGATATTGCAGAATTAATTAAGTCGAAAAGCCATCAGCTAACAGCTGACCAAAAGGATTTGGCGTTGGCTTAGCTATTAGGTGGGGGTGTGGGAGGTTGATAACGCATTGATGAAGTAAAATCTTTCACCATGGCTATTTTGGTTGGTAACACCATGCATTGCGTCATTTTTGTATTATAAAAAAGTCCTACAATATGTGCACTGGCATGACCACAATGATTGTGGGCATCTGCATCATCATCGTGCTGCTCAACTTGCAGGCTCTGGAAATGTTCTGGGTGATTATCCAGTTCAATATCATGAAACGCCCAGGCAGACTGGCTGGCCAGGATGCAAACTGCAATGAAAATGTGTAGTAGGCGATTCATAATTTTTCGATGGTAATATAAATATGAATTCTTATCAATATCCCTGGTAAACTTAATCCTTGGTAAACTTAGAAAATAATAACCTTTAAATTACTCACTTTGTTACCCTCTAGTTGGTTCATCCATTGAATCAGTGCTGGTGCTTTTATTTTACTCGTGATTCGACGAACAACCCCCGCACTATATTTTGGATAATTTGTCTGCTCATAAACTGGTAACATGAACTGGTAACATGCATTGAAAAGTTAATATTTCTATGGTTCTCTAGTCTTGCTTATAAATACTAAAGGAAGCTATTATAATCTGGATGGTTTTCAGTCCTGAGTCTCTTTCAATAGATCTACAGACCCTCAAATAAATTTTCTTGCCACTGCTTGACTGGATAAGTTTGTCGCGACTAAAACGCAGTGCGTCAGCCGTCTTTGAGTATCATCTAACGATTTATGTTATACATTTGAGCCTTTGATATATCGAATATTTTAATTTAATCAACCGGTTTGCAAGCGACATGCAGTTTATAAGCAATAATGTAGCTGTTAATTTTCCATACGGTGTATCAATACCAAAATAACCACTCGTGCAATATCTAAAGTGGAATATGACCACTAGACCGTATTCCTTGATCAATTTTAATTTCTATACCGTATTGCGAATCTTTATCATTTGCATTAACATGCAGTCCCATGAGTGGTTATATCAAGCACCCTATACTTAACAGCAAGATCAAACAGATCCTGGCCGGCGGCTTAAGCCTGGGCGTGCACTTGCTGATTGTTGTGACGTTGGTGGTTCAGGCTGAACCGGAAGCGGAAAAGCCGCGCACAGTAGTGATGGTGTCGATGGTGGAGACGGCAAAACCTGCACCGAAGTTGCCGACAGAGCCTGAGCCGAAACCGAAATCAAGGCCAAAACCACAGCCTAAGCCTGAACCAAAGCCAAACCTGGAGCCAGAGCCACAGGTACAGGCAGAACCAGAACCAGAACCAGTATTAGAGAAAGAACCTGAGCCTGTAGAAAATACGGATACGTTAGCGTCACAAGATACACAAGAAGAGATCGAATTACCGCAGTTTCAGGCAGATTACCTGCAAAATCCGCCACCGGTTTATCCACGCCTGTCGCAACGCTTAAAAGAGCAGGGTGAAGTATTGCTGAGAGTGCGGGTGGGGGTAGATGGTGAGCCACTGGAAATCAGTTTGCAGCAGAGCAGCGGTCATGCCCGGCTGGATCAGGCCGCACAGAAAGCGGTGACACAATGGCGTTTTGAACCCGCACAAAGTAATGGTAAACCGGTGATCGCCTGGGTGGTGGTGCCTTTTGAATTTGCACTAGGAGGTTAGATGAATCTTGCAATAGTTTTTCAGGAAGGTGACAGCGTTTTAATCGGTGTGTTTCTCAGCCTGTTAGTGATGTCGGTATTAACCTGGTATCTGATTTTGTCGAAATCGGTAGCTACCTACCAGTGGCGTCGTCATAACCGCCAGTTTTTACAACGTTTCTGGGATGCGCAGACACCCCGAGAAGCCTGGCAACAGGCATCACAGAGTCTGCAGGCGCCGCTGGCACGTATGGCGGATGCAGCATTTAATGGGATGCGGCAATTTCAGCAGCGGCCGCGACTGGGTAACCAGGATGAGTTTCTGGTACGTAATTTACGTAATGGCATTAATCGCGAAACCTCACGTACGTCATCAGGTATGACATTGCTGGCCTCCATCGGCAGTACCGCGCCTTTTATTGGTTTATTCGGCACAGTCTGGGGTATTTACCACGCGCTGATCACCATTGCACAATCCGGTAATGCCAGCATGGAAATGGTAGCGGGCCCATTGGGTGAGGCCCTGGTGGCAACTGCGGCGGGCCTGGCGGCGGCAATTCCGGCAGTGCTCGCCTATAACGCTTTTCAGCGTGCGAACCGCACATTACATGAAGAACTGGATGGCTTTGCTCATGACCTGCATGCATTTTTAATGAGCTCAGAAATCAATGAAGAGCTGGACAAAACGCCTGATCAATTGGCAGATCCTGCTGATACGACAACGCAGGAACAGGAGGCTGCCTGATGGCATTTGGTGGATTTGAAACTTCACAGGATGCGCCCATGGCGGAAATGAATGTGATTCCGCTGGTGGATATTATGCTGGTGTTGCTGGTGATTTTTATTATCACTGCACCGGTGATAACGCACTCGGTAAAAGTCGAAATGCCCCAGGCATCGAGTGAGCCAACACCTTCCAATGAACAGGCATTGCAACTCAGTATTCACGCCGATCAACAGATTTTTCTGGATGACACAGCACTAAGTTTACCTGAACTGGAAGCAAAGCTACGTGAACTGGCAGCGCGAAATCCAGAGCAGGAAATTCATTTACAGGCAGATCGTAATGCAACTTATGACCTGGTCGCGCGCAGCATGGCCGCAGCACAACGTGCAGGCATTGTGCGTATTGGTTTTGTTACCCAGGCTGAGAACTCAATCAATGAATGAGAAAAAATATATTAGTAACTCGGCAACAAGTTCGCCCAGTATGCCACCGCGCATTAACAGTGAAACACTGCTCGCCGGTGCACAGGCATTGCATATTGAGCATATGGGCGAACTCTATATTTTGCGCCGCACAAGTAACGGTAAACTGATTCTGACCAAGTAGAAATTTCAGCTAAACAATTCAGTTAAATCATCCGGTATACAAACCGGAC
>AZIC01001193.1_pt1 | contig 19584 bp, 18 predicted proteins | sample 359061 | NCBI WGS metagenome assembly AZIC01 (sample SAMN02429709, study PRJNA222657) | marine sediment metagenome | biome: Sediment sample; isolation source: sample MGS-MES from oil contaminated site at the harbour of Messina (Sicily... | place: Italy: Messine | collected 2011-04-30 | depth 1 m m
CTCCTAAAATAGTAGGGGCGGTATGGGGTTTTTTCGCTCTATATATCTTCTGTTTTATGCTTATGTACCTCTTTTTAATGGCGACAGGCCTAGATATTGTTACTTCGTTCTCAGCCGTAACAGCATGTCTAAATAATTTAGGCCCTGGTTTAGGTGAGGTGGGTGCTAACTTTGGTAGTATCAACTCGCCATCAAAATGGGTACTGTGTGTGGCGATGCTATTAGGTCGATTAGAAATATTTACACTTTTAGTCGTATTAACACCAGCATTTTGGAGACGTTAAGCTAATGATTGAACGCTCTAAATGGGATGTGATTTATAGTCAAAAGTCAGTACTACCTAGAGCTTGTTTGGCATTAGAGCAGAATCAGCACCTATTACCCACTAAAGGTGATGCGCTTGATTTGGCCTGTGGGCAAGGTGGGAATGCATTATTACTTGCCGAACATGGTTTAAATGTTTCTGCTTGGGATAGTTCTGAGGTAGCAATAATGCAACTAGCCCAACAAGTGGAGTCAAAATCACTCAGGGTTGACGCCCAAGTGCGAGACGTAGTTGAGCAAGCCCCCGAGCCTGATAGTTTAGATGTGTTAGTGGTGAGTTATTTTTTAGATCGCAGCCTGTGCCCACTACTTTTAAAAGCCTTACGTCCCAATGGTCTGCTTTTTTATCAAACCTATTGCGAACAAAAAACTCAACAGTTAGGGCCAAAGAACCCTGATTATTTATTACAAGATAATGAGTTATTGCGCTTATTTTCAGATATGAATGTGAGAGTGTATCGTGAAGAAGCATTATTAGGTGATCACCTCAAAGGCTGGAGAAATCAAGCTATGCTAGTCGCAGAAAAGTAATTTTTTCAGTATGATAGTCCTTATTTTGAATAAGAGCTTGCTGATAAGTAGCTAGATCTGTAAAATTATGCGGTTCAGAAGTCCGATACGATTTTTATTGGGCTAATACTAATATTTTAAATACATTAACGAGAATAGATATGAAAGCGGATATCCATCCAGAATACAGCGAGATCGATGTTACTTGTAGTTGTGGTAATACTTTTAAAACTCACTCTACTCGCACTAGTGCTTTGTCATTGGATGTATGTGCAGAATGTCACCCATTCTACACAGGCAAGCAAAAAATGCTTGATACTGCTGGTCGAGTTGATAAATTCCGTCAAAAATACGGAAAATAATTTGTCTGGCTCATTGATGAGTCGAACAGAATTAATAAGGATTAAACGTGTCTGTACTTTTTAGTGCTACAGGTAAAAACCTTAAAAAAAGCCTCTGCTCCCTGGCAGGGGCTTTGTTGTTTCTAGCCTTAATAGGTTGCGCCCAAAACCCTGTCAGTGGTGGCAATGATTTTGTTATGCTCTCTGAAAGCGATGAGCTTGGTATCGGACGCACTAATCATCCGAAGATCATTCAGGAATATGGTCGCTATGAAGATGAAGTGTTACAAGCATATGTTCAACGCGTCGGAGATAGGTTGGCTAATGTTAGTCATCGAACTAATCTGACCTATCGCTTTACAGTATTGGATTCACCTGTAATCAACGCTTTTGCATTGCCTGGTGGTTATATATATATCACTCGTGGTTTGATGGCGTACCTGAACTCAGAGGCAGAATTAGCGGCAGTACTGGGGCATGAGATAGGTCACGTCACTGCACGTCATGGTGTTCGTCAGCAAAGCGCCTCACAGGCAGTGGGTTTAGGATATACCATTGGTGCCCTGTTCTTTCCTGAATTACGAGCGGCAGGTTCGCAAAATTTATTCAGTCTATTCGGTGGGGCTTTATTAAGCGGCTATGGCCGAGAGCACGAATTGGAGTCAGATGGGCTTGGTGCTGAATACCTTGCTAAAGCGGGGTATGACTCTAAGGCGATGATTGATGTTATTCGGGTATTAAAAGCACAAGAAGTATTTGCTGCTGAGCAAGCAAAGAGTCAAGGCCGTAAGGTGCAAGGTTATCATGGGGTATTTGCAAGTCACCCTGATAATGATACGCGACTTCATGAAGTGGTGGGTGCAGCAGAGCAGTTTGCATTAGCTGGAACTGGTCAGCGCAATAAAGCTCAATATTTTGACCAAATCAACGGTATGACATTTGGCGATAGTGAGTCACAAGGTATTCGCAGAGATCATCACTTTTATCATTTGGCGATGGATTTTTCAGTAGATTTTCCTGTTGGCTGGCAGGTGTTAAATCAACCCGATAGATTACAGGCTATCTCGGCAGGAGGCACTGCATTTATTGAGATGCGAGCAGCGGATATAAATAAAAAAATATCGCCTAAAGAATTTATCCATCAGCGTTTAAAATTAGAGAAGCTAATAGGTGGGCAGCACTTTCGTAGTCATGGTCTAGAGGGTTATACAGCGCTTATTGAGCAAAGCTCTCAGAGAGCACGTGTTTCAGTTGTTTATTTGCGAGATCAGGCGTTTGTCTTTTTTGCTAGTGTGAAGGATATGAAGAAATTCAGTAGCATTGATGTTGAATTCATTAAAGTAGCTAAAAGCTTACACGCTTTACTTGAGCATGAAAAAGAGCTTGCAAAAGAGTTCAAGATTCAAACGGTTAACGTTGGTAGGGGGGATAATTATCCGAGCTGGGCTAAAAAATCTCGACTCAGTAATAGCCCATTGCAGCAGTTAAAATTACTCAATGGTGATTATCCAACTGGCGAGCTAGAAGTTGGCCAGTTGGCTAAAAAAGTAAGGTAATTAGAATAAGTCTACTGGTGCTGTAGGGCTATCAGTATTTTGGGTAGGGCCAATAAATACATTGCTTGGTGGTGCAGATTCTCTGGGTACATATTGTTCTCTGAATGTCTCACTAATTGGGTTTTGAGTATCATAACCACTGAGTAAACCAGTATCAGGATCAATGTTAACTGTCACCATATCGACAGGTTGCTTTAATGGGGCTTCAGGTACATCATCTAGTGCTACTTTCATAAAGTCTATCCACATTGGTAACGCGGCTTTACCACCTGTTTCATAACGCCCAAGAGATTTTGGCGAATCAAAACCAACCCAAGCGATAGTCACTAAATCTGGGTGAAAGCCATTAAACCAAGCATCTACCTGATCGTTTGTTGTGCCTGTTTTACCCGCTAGATCGTTTCTCCCAAGACTCATTGCTTTTCGTCCGGTACCAAAACGAACAACATCACGTAGTAAACTGTTCATAATGTAGTTATTTTGCGGTGTCATAATACGTTTAGCTGCTTTTATAACTTGGTGACCGGCGTCTGTACTGTCTTGTGGAAGACAGGTTTCACAGACAGTTTCTGGCTCAGCCTGCATAAGAACGGTGCCATATGGATCTTCGATACGTTGGATGATATAAGGTTCAACTTTATAGCCGCCATTCGCTAATGCAGAATAGGCTCGAGCCATATCCCATGGGGCTGCACTGCCGCTGCCTAATGCAAGGGATAAACTTTGAGGGAGTTGAGAAGGATCAAAACCAAATTTACTTGCGTAGTCGATAACATATTTAACTCCAATATCTCTTAATATTCGAATCGACACTAAGTTTCTTGAGTGAGTTAAAGCAACACGTAATCGGGTTGGACCATAGAATTTCCCGCTGTAATTTTCTGGTCGCCATACATCATCAGTTGACGTATCTTCTGATACAACGGGCGAATCATTAATAATGCTCGCGGCGGTATAACCTTTTTCTAATGCTGCAGAATAGATGAATGGTTTGAACCCAGAGCCTGGTTGGCGACGTGATTGAGTTGCGCGGTTAAATTTATTTTGGAAGTAATCAAAACCACCATTAAGCGCTGTTACTCCACCGTCATAAGGTGACACAGAAATAAGTGCGCCCTGAGCTTGTGGTAGCTGGGCTAGTTGCCAGTCACCTTTACTATTTTGGCGTAAATAGACTTGGTCACCGACATTGACAACGTCTGTGACTTTTTTGATCTGTTTACCACGGCGGGTCGTACTTAGCTGCTTTCTAGCCCAAGATAGATCTTTAACATCAAGAGAGGTGACACCATGCTCTTTGACATAAATATTAGCTTGTTCAGCTGTGGTAGCCGTCACAACTGCTGGTGTAAGAGGGCCAATGGCGCTGAAGTTCGATAAGGTTTGCTCATAGTCTTCATAAGTCATTTCTTCAGATAATGTCAGTTTGCTTTTTGCCCCCCTAAAGCCATGACGTCGGTCATATGCAAGTAAGGCTTCTTGAATTGCATTATTAGACGCTTTTTGATGTTTAGCCTTAATAGTTGTATAGACGTTAAGGCCCATATTATATGCTTCGTCGCCATATTCTTTAATGAGTTCTGTTCTAACCATTTCTGCTACATAAGGAGCATAAACTTCTACGTTACGACTATGAAAACTTGATGAAAGGGGAGCTTGGACAGCCGACTCATAATCCTGTTTTGAGATATGGCCGACTTCCCACATACGACGAAGTACGTAATCTCGTCGTAACTGAGCGCGGTCTGGATTTACGATTGGATTATATCTTGACGGTGCTTTGGGAAGGCCTGCAATCATTGCAAATTCAGGCAGGGTGAGCTCTTGAAGTGTTTTTCCATAATAAACTTTGGCTGCTGCAGCTACGCCATAGGCTCGATTTCCTAAGTAAATTTTGTTTAGGTATAAGGTTAAAATTTCTTCCTTAGTGAGTACTTGCTCTATTTGTAGAGACAAAATGATTTCATTTACTTTGCGTAAATAGGTTTTTTCATTACTTAGAAAGAAGTTTCGAGCGACTTGCATCGTGATGGTACTACCACCTTGTGCTTTTACCCCTGTTGTTGCGAGGGAGTATACGGCACGCAGGATACCTTGATAGTCAACGCCTGGATGTTCAAAGAAGCGGTCATCTTCTGAGGCCAAGAAGGCATGAACAAGCGCAGGAGGAATATCATGATATTCAACGGGAATGCGTCTTTTATCTCCAAACTCCGCTATAAGTTGGCCTTCGGCACTAAATATTCTGAGAGGGACTTGGAGCTGGGTTTCTTTTAAAGTGTTTGTATCAGGCAACTTGGGAGCAAGCCAAAAGTATGCTGCTGTAATGACTAGAGCAGATAAGCCGATCATAAAAATTGACAAAAGGAAGAGTCGTCGTAAAAAATGATGCATAAAAGTACTTTTAAAAGGCCTATTAAAATGAATAAATTTGCAGTTCAGTATATATGAGCGTATTCAATACACAATACAAGATAGGAAAACGAATAATTTAAGTTGTTATTATTGAGCGCTATCGCTCATTAAAGCCATTAACTATATTGTATTTTGAATATAGATGGATTATAGTCTTGAGAAACTACTTTAAGTATGAGTAGTAAGTGTTATTTGTTATCGGCAATTTGAGGCGGCACATGTTTGGAAGAAAAAGCCAATCACTATTAGGGATAGACATTAGCTCATCAGTAGTTAAAGTGCTTGAACTTGGTAAAAAAGGTAATAAGTATACGGTAGAGTCTTATGCTGTTGAACCTTTGCCTATCAATGCTGTTGTTGAAAGCAGAATAGAAAATAAAGATGACGTTGCTAGTGCCATTCGCCGAGCTGTAAAACGCTCTGGAACGAAAACTAAGCTAGCTGCAGTCGCCGTTTCTGCTAATTCGACCATTACGAGGGTTCTTTCGTACCCTGCCACACTTACTGATAGAGAACTTGAAGAGCAGATTATGCTCGAAGCAGAAAGTCACATTCCATATCCTCTGGAAGAGGTACGGTTAGACTTTGAAGTAATTGGGCCATCAGAATCAGATGAAACAGCGGTAGATGTATTATTAGCTGCATCGCGAAGTGAAAATGTTGATGCGCGTACGGATGTTGTCGAAATGGCAGGCCTACAGCCTAAGTTAGTTGATGTTGAGGCTTATACAGTTGAAAATGCATTTTCTTTAATTACTTCTCAACTGCCATTACATGGCGAAGGATTAACGGTTGCTGTAGTTGATATTGGGGCGACATTGACAACATTACATGTGCTTGTCGATGGTAAAATCGTTTTTACACGCGAACAAACATTTGGTGGGCGTATGTTGACGGAAAATATTGCCCAACATTATGGAATTTCTATTCAGGATGCTGGTAGAGCAAAAAAAGAGAATAATTTACCAGAAGATTATGCTCAGCAGGTATTAGACCCTTTTAAGAGCTTAATGACCACGACTGTGACAAGAGCGTTACAATTTTTCTTCTCGACTTCGACGCAGTATCAATCAATAGATCATATCTTGCTAGCAGGTGGCTGTGCATCCATACGAGGTGTTGATGCGATGATTGAAAGTGATACTGATACTGCGACAACAATTGCTAATCCATTTGTTGAGATGACTGTAGGCTCGAAAGTCTCGATTGATGCTTTAAGTAATGATGCACCATCGATGTTGATTACATGCGGGCTTGCCATGAGGAGTTTTGATTAATGGCTCATATTAATTTACTACCTTGGCGCGAAGAGAAAAGACAAGAGCGCCAGAAGCAATTTATAACGGCATTAGTTGCTGGATTTATCTTTGCTGCTGTTATTTTGTATGGAGCAATTCTTTACGCTGACAGTAACTTGGATGAGCAAAACTCACGAAATACATTTTTGCAATCTGAAATCACTAAGTTAGATTTGAAAATAGCTCAAATAAAAACCATTGATAAAGAAAGAGAACAGTTATTAGCTCGAATGAATGTTATTCAGGAACTGCAATCAAGCCGACCTAAAGTAGTTAAAGTTTTTGATGCCCTCGTACGTAGTGTTCCTGAAGGGATTCATCTGGATAAAGTGCAGCGACAAGGTGATACGCTGACCCTAAATGGGGTTGCTCAGTCTAATGCTAGAGTTTCAGTATTTATGCGCCAGCTAGATTCAAATACAGAGTTTGATAACCCTGATTTAACCGTCATCCAGAGAACATCAACTAACGATGATGCCATCCGCAAGTTCACTTTGGTGACCAAAGAGACAAAAGTGATAAAAGAAGAAGGTGATATGTAATGGAGTTATCTTCACTTAACGATTTAGATTTTAATGAGAGTGGTGAGTGGCCTTTAGCAGTGAAAGCCATTGCTATAGCGCTAGTCTGTATTTTAGTTTGGGTCGGTGGTTACTACTACATTATTAAAGATAAAGAAGTGGCTTTAAAAGCGGCTGAAGCAAAAGAAAATACATTAAAACAGTCCTATGAAATTAAGTATGCAAAAGCTGTCAATTTAGAAGCATATAAAAAACAAATGAAAGAAATGAGGGTGGTGTTTGCATCGATGTTGCAGCAGTTACCTCGTAAAAGTGAAGTGGCTGATTTATTAGTTGATATTTCACGTTCAGGCCTTGTGAACGGATTAGAGTTTGAGTTGTTCAAACCTGAAGGCGAGAACCCTATAGACTTCTATGCTGAGTTACCAATTCAAATAACTGTTACAGGTAACTTTCATCAATTTGGTGAATTTGTGAGTGCTGTTGCTGCATTGCCCCGTATCGTGACTATGCATAATTTGACTTTAGTGCCACTAGCTAAAGATTCTGGAAAAATGTCGATGAATATAACGGCGAAAACTTATCGTTACTTTGATGAACAGGAATAAGTAAGTCATGTTAAATTGGAATAAATTAGTCATTCTATTCGTTGCTTTGGTTTTGAGTGGTTGTCAAAATGAAAAAGGTGATTTGACAGCGTATATTGCTAATGTTCAATCACAGCCTAAGCCTGAAATTCAGCCTATGCCAGTGATGAAAACCTATGAAAAATTCGCGTATTCAGCTGCTGAGTTACGCAATCCCTTTATTCAAACAGTGATCGATATACTGCCTGTTGAAGAAGAAATCAAAGAAGTAGTTGATAATGGTATCCATCCAGATCGGAATCGCTTAAAAGAAGCTTTGGAGTTTTATGCTTTAAACGAGCTTCGTTTAGTGGGGACATTACAGCAGGATGATATGTGGGCCTTAATTCGTGCTCCAGAAGGCGTTATTCATCGTGTAAAAGTCGGTGACTATTTGGGATTAGAAGATGGACAGATTTTGGCGATTTCTGATGCTGAAGTAAGATTAAAAGAAATTGTATCTGATGGAAATAGTGGTTACGTAGAGCGCGATGCTACTCTTTCTGTGATTGATGTAAATTAAAGGCATAGAGATAATCATGACTAGCGAAGATAGAATTATGACTAAAAATACGGCGGGAAGAGGAATGTTAGTAATGCATCAATTTAAAAGAATGATGAAATGGCTATGTGTTAGTTCACTAGCTCTGACGACAACAGGTGTTATTGCTGCCGATTTACAATCTCTAGGCTATTCTTCGTTGCCAGGAGAAAAAGCACAAATAATGCTTACTTTCTCAGAGCCTGTAGATAAGCCTAATACATTCTCAATTGATGATCCTGCTAGGGTAGTGCTCGATTTTGCTGATGTTAGCAATATGTTAGATAGAAAAACGCAGCAAATTAATGTTGGTGAAACTAATAGCGTTTCAATTATTGAAGCCGGTGATCGTACGCGAATGGTTATTAATCTTGCTCAAAAAGTTCCTTATAAGGTTGAGCAAGAGGGTAATGTGATTCTTGTGACGGTTGAAGGTAGCAACCAACAAGATGATTTTAGTCAAGACATGGCTAAAAGTATTAGTGATATTGATTTCCGAAGAGGCGAAAAAGGTGAAGCACGCTTGATGATTCATATGAATGATGAAAGTGCTCCCGTTGATGTTCATCAAGAGAGAGATACGATTGTTGTCGATTTATCAGGTGTTGTGTTACCAGAGAGTTTACGTCGTCGGTTAGATGTGGTCGACTTTGGTACACCAGTACAAATAATTGATAGTGTGCAGTCAGGTAACAATGCGCAATTAACATTAACAACATCTGGAAAATTTGAGCATTTAGCTTACCAATCAGAAGATATGTTAGTAATTGAAGTTAAACCACTTACTGATGACTTGAAAGCTGAAGAGCGACAAGATGAGTTCGGTTACCAAGGTGAACAATTATCTCTTAATTTCCAAAATATTGAAGTGCGTGCCGTATTACAGCTTTTAGCCGACTTTACAGGAATGAACTTAGTCACCAGTGATACTGTTCAAGGCAATTTAACATTGAGATTGAAAAATGTGCCTTGGGACCAAGCTTTAGATATTATTCTGAAAACTAAAGGGTTAGCTATGCGTCAGAATGGTAACGTGATGCTGATAGCCCCAGCGACAGAGATTGCAGCCAGAGAAAAGCAGGAATTAGCAGCGAAAAAACAATTGGTTGAATTAGAGCCGCTTTACTCTGAAATTATTGAAGTGAATTTTGCGAAAGCAACGGATTTAGCTTCTTTATTAGAAAGCGGTAAAGAAGAAAGTACTGGTACTGGAGTAACGGGATTTTTATCAGGCAGAGGAAGTGTAACGGTCGATGAAAGAACGAATTCACTATTGTTACGAGATACAGCCGATCAGTTAGTTCAAATTCGGAAGTTAGTTGATAAATTAGATATTCCTATTCGCCAAGTATTAATTGAATCTCGAATCGTTATTGCCAATAATGATTTTACTAAAGAGTTGGGTGTTAGGTTCGGAACCTCAGGATCTGTGGTAGGTAATAACCCTGATGTTACTAATGTTGCTACTTCTGGTAGTCTTAATGGTACGACCCAGTTATTAAATGGTGATACTTTAGAGCAAGCAGATCGCTTGAATGTGAATTTACCAGTCGCTAATGCTGCCGGTACTTTTGCCTTAGCATTGGCGAAACTACCATTAGGTGCAATACTTGAACTTGAATTATCTGCAATGCAGGAAGAGGGACAAGGTGAAATTGTTTCAAGTCCTCGTGTAATCACATCGAATCAGAAAACCGCAACGATTCAACAAGGTACTGAAATTCCTTATCAAGAAGCAAGCTCAAGTGGTGCGACATCGGTTTCATTTAAAGAGGCGGTGTTAAAATTAGACGTCACACCTCAAATAACGCCAGATGATCGTGTTGTGATGGACTTAGAAGTGAATAAGGATGAGGTCGGTGCTGTTTTCTTAGGAGTACCTAGTATTGATACTCGAAGTGTGAAAACTCAAGTATTAGTTGATAATGGTGAAACGGTTGTTCTTGGCGGTATCTATGAGCAAAGAAAAACTAAATCATCTAGACGGGTGCCATTCTTTGGTGATTTGCCTTATGTAGGATTCTTATTTAAAACAAATACCAACGAAAATACCAAGCGCGAGTTGTTAGTGTTTGTTACACCTAAAATTATTAAAGATAGTCTTAAGTTCTAGTTGGTATAGTATAATTTTACGAACAAAAGCCGGCTCATTTTGGACCGGCTTTTTTGTCGTATCAAATGAAAGGATTAACCCTTTGTGGTAAGTGGAAATATATTTTTAGTTGGTCCTATGGGAGCTGGAAAATCGACGGTTGGAAGGCAGTTGGCAAAAGCTCTGGGACGTAGTTTTTTTGATAGCGATAAGGAAATTGAGAAGCGCACAGGCGTTTCTATTTCATGGATATTTGAAATGGAAGGTGAAGAAGGCTTTCGTGCTCGTGAACATAAAGTTATCGATGAATTGTCACAGCTTAAAGATATTGTCTTAGCGACGGGCGGCGGGGCTGTACTTTCAGAAAACAATCGCCGTTTATTGCGAGCCAGAGGTAATGTCATCTATTTATCTGCTTCAGCCGAACAGTTATCTCGCCGAACTTCGAAAGATAAAAGTCGTCCATTACTTCAGACTGAAAACCCAAAGCAGAAGATTGTAAGCTTATTAGCTGAACGAGGCCCCTTATATGAAAGTGTTGCGGATATAGAGTTACGCACAGGCGAGCAATCAATTTCTCATGCTGTTACACAAGCTATAAGTCTTTTAGAGAATGTAGGTAAATAAAAAAGAATGATGAAAACATTACAAGTATCTTTAGCTGATCGTAGTTATCCTATTTATATCGGTGATGGGTTATTAGCTCAAGCAGAATTACTTGAAAAACATATCAAAGGAACAGAAGTATTAGTTGTCACAAATACAACCATTGCTCCTTTATACCTTGAAAAAGTTCTAGAATCTTTATCTGTATACAATTGTAGATCAGTCATTTTGCCTGATGGGGAACAGTTCAAGAACTTAGAAGTATTGAATCAGATATTTGATGCTTTGTTAGAAGCAAAGTTTTCTCGGAAAGTAACTTTAATTGCCTTGGGTGGTGGTGTTATTGGAGATATGACCGGGTTTGCTGCAGCCTCTTATCAACGAGGTGTACCATTTATACAGATCCCAACAACACTACTTTCTCAAGTTGATTCGTCGGTTGGCGGTAAAACGGCGGTAAATCATGCTTTGGGTAAAAATATGATTGGTGCTTTTTATCAGCCTCAATGTGTGATTGCTGATACTTTGACCTTGAATACCTTAGAAGACAGTCAGTTAGCATCTGGCTTAGCAGAAGTGATTAAATATGGCTTAATCAATGATGCGGACTTTTTTACATGGCTAGAAAATAATATGTCTGCATTGTTAGCTCGCGATCAAGTTTTGTTAGCGGAAGCAATCGAGCGTTCTTGCCAAGATAAAGCCGATATTGTTGCTCAAGATGAACTTGAGCAAGGTGTGAGAGCATTATTGAATTTAGGTCATACTTTCGGTCACGCGATTGAAACTGGCATGGGGTATGGTAATTTCTTACATGGGGAAGGGGTTGCGGTTGGCATGTTGATGGCTGCAGATTTATCATGCCGAATGGGTTGGATGACTGAAGATCAAGTTGAACGTATCAAACGACTACTTATTGCTGCAAAACTCCCAACGACTGTGCCCGAAGGAATGACCGCTGAACAATTCATGTCTTTAATGTCTGTTGATAAGAAAGTACAAGATGGCCAGATTAGATTGGTTTTAATGAAAGGCATTGGGCAAGCAGTTATTAGTGATGATTATTCGAAAGCTAGTTTGGCTGACACTCTGGCTGATTTCCAGAGTTAGATTTATCACGAATGAGCAGCATTGCCAACTCTGCAGTTGAACCAAACTACCTCACGCGTTTAGCTTTGGGATCGGCACCATTCAATAATGGTATTACCAATATTGGAAGCTTCTACCGCGGCGAACAAATTGAGCAACGACTCAATTTAGTGCTGCATTTGCTACGAGCTAGTGACAAAATTCCTTGCCTGGTGGCTCCACAAGGCGGAGGGAAAAGTACATTATTATCCGAGTTAAAACAGAGTGCTGGAGATGAATTAAGAGTTTGTCATATAGAGGCTTCACCTGAATTAACTGCTGAAATGGTGATGGAACAGTGTTTACAAGATTTTGGTGTTGATGCTGTAGAGATAGCTCAAACAAAGGATTTCGAAAGTTTACTGAAAACTCGTTTGGAACGATTAATAAAGTTAAATATTCGACCAGTACTTTTAGTTGATAATTTTGATTCTGTTAATGTAGGTACGTTATCAGTAATTAATAAGTGGTTATTATGGCAAGGTGAAGAAAGTTTCTTATTACAAGCTGTATTGACTGCTAGTAATGTATTGTCAGAGTGGAACCAACTGGATGGTCGCTCACAACGAGTCGATTTGCCAACCTTGTCTGAACAAGAATTGCCACATTACCTAATGCACCGATTAGTAGCTGCGGGTTATGCGGGAGAAATACCTTTTAATCAAAAGGATTTGAAATATTTCTATCGTCAATCTAATGGACTCCCATCTAAAGTTAATCAGTTAGCCCATCAAAAGTTATTAGGCATTTCTAGTGGGAATAAGGTAATTAATTTTAATTTAGCAAAATATTTCAGCTTATTAAAATGGGCGGGACTCGCCTTATTGGTTATTTCTTTGATACTGCTTCTAGTATTCCAACAGCAAATTAATGCCTTGTTTAGCGAACAGGACCGTGAAGCGACGAGTGAGCAAATACACGCATTACCATTTAAGGAAGCTGATGAAGCGCTTGCAACAGTGATTGTGGAAGATGATAAGGTCACAAGTTTAGAACAAGCAGGGCGAGATGAGCTGGCTTCTCTGGTTGCAACCATACCGGATGATATTGAGCTCATATCGGCCTCTGAGTCACATGAGGAAGTTGTGGCGACGAAACAAGAAATTAGCTCTACTGGGAATGTAGCTCAGCCAGAAACTTCAATGACGGCAAACTCAGAAACTCACCAAGAAAGTTGGATCCAGCAGCAGAAATCGTCAGATTATACATTTCAATTGATGGGATCTTGGGAACATTATGAAGTGCAGGAATTCATAGATAAATATGCTCTGACAGGAGATGTGGCTGAGTTTGAGAGTATGAGAAATGGGCGAGTTTGGTATGCACTCATTTATGGCGTTTATTCTGATAAGAATACAGCATTAAAAGCAAGCAAGCAGTGGCCTGCCCCCCTTAATACATTGCCATCATGGTTGAGACGCTTTGATAGTGTTCAAAAGCAGATTAAAGATAAGGCTCAAGCTCGGTAAACAATGCGTCAGCTTTTGTAGTTGTGCTTGCAAATACAGCCCGAAAAACGGGCTGGTTATTTATTTTTGCATTTGAAAAGGTAGTTATATTCTCTAAGGCTAATCGCTCCTTATCATTATTCGGTGCAAAACAAACGATTCCTGTCGGTGAATGCCATATAGTCCAGTCTGTTTTATCTTTTAGCTTATTTGCGAATAATTGGGCTTGTTCTAAGCGGTTATAAACCTCTGAAATTATCCCATCTTTATTACACAACAAGCGAAACCAGAGCGACAGAAATAATTCGCCTCCATAAGAGCCTGCAAGCGTCTTTTTTGGTGTTTGGCTTAGATAGTCTGCTTCTATGTCTGTAAAGCTCTCTAGCGGCTGTTGATAGAGTATTACGCTACATGGCTTGGGTAGACCTAGAGCTTTATGAGGATCAAAACATAGGGAATCAGCTCGTTCGATACCCGTTAGCATTGTTTGGCCTTCTAAGAAGGCCAGAGCTCCACCCCAAGCGGCATCAATATGTAACCAGCAATTCAGATCATCAGCAATATTGGCGCATCTTTCTAAAGAGTCGATGGCGCCAGATGAGGAAGTACCTACCGTAGCCACGATTGCTAAAGGAGGGTTTTGTTTACAAGCTGTTTGCAGGGCATCGGTCTCTATTTTACCAACAGAATCAGTTGTAATAGCTCGGAATTCTAGTCCTAAGATACGGCATGCCTTGGCAACTGAATAATGTGTAGCAGATGAACCATAGACGATATTTGAAGACGATTTATTATGTTCTCTAGCGTGCCAGAGTGCTTCTAAATTGCCATAACTACTACCATGAGTGAAATGACCGTGTTGCTTATAAAATGGCTGACAAAGCCAGCTTATTAATTGAGCTTCAATTTCAGCAAGTTGGGGATACAAATTAGCCGAAAGAAGGTTACCATTATGATGAGCAGCAATAAGATTACCTAATAAAGCAGCACTCCCCGTTTCTGGAGTCATATGTGCAGCCCAAGTCACTTTTTTGTGTAGGAGAGCTTCAGATAAAAGCACCTGTACAGAGGCTGTGATTTCTGAGTGCTGCTTATCACCTAAATCAGGTATTGATTCGATTAAACTATTTATTTGAGTAGATAATTCTTTATTCATGGCAATGATAGGCTTTGCTGAAGATCAGAGCTATAGCTATCTAGCTGGCTATGGTTTTTATAGTGAATGACTTTTGCAGTGACAGGGTTTTTAGAAAAGAGCTTGCTAAAGCCTTGGTCTAGAATACCGCTTTTCGTAAGTTGACCTATAGAATGCTCGCTAGTTTGGCTCCGCTTTATTAATAGTAATTGCTGTGCTGAAATACGTTGGGTCAGCCATAAAGCAAGGCTATCTGAGCTAATGTCCCAGCTTTGTTCAATGCTTGAATCTAGCAGTAGAGAGTCATCTGGTAGCCAAACCGATAGAGCGGCTTGCGTAGGGGTGCTAATGGTAAATGCTTGGCAGTTAGACGCTAAGCCTATCAGCAATAAACCAAACTGCTTCATTGCCAGTAATGCCATATGGTGAGCTATTTTGTCACTGAAACCATGTAATGCTTGTGCTGCACGGATGCCATCAGCAAAAGGGCCTCCACCAGGAACGATGATGACAGCTTGCTTTTGAGCATACTCAGCTAATGTTGTTAACCATGTTGTTAATTCGGGGGAGTCATAGAGGCTTCCACCCAGTTTTACGACGATGGGTGACATTATTTGAGCTGATCGATTAATTTGAGCATAGATGATGCCTTATCATGAATTTCTTGATATTCCGCCTCAACATCAGAGTCAGCCACAATGCCTCCACCAGCCCAGAAGCGAAGTCGATTATCACTGTATACCAGTGTGCGTATCGTAATATTGCTGTCCATTTTCCCATCGAAACCAATATACGCAATACTGCCACAATAAATACCACGGCGATTAGGCTCCAGTTCTTCTATTATTTCCATTGATCTTAATTTAGGTGCTCCCGTGATGGAACCGCCAGGAAAGCACGCACGCAGCAGCGAGCTTGCAGTGTGGTGGGCAGATAAAGTACCAGTGATTGTACTGACTAGGTGGTGTACATTTGTAAATGATTCGAGAGCAAAAGGCTTAGGTACTTTGATAGAGCCTGGTTCACACGTTTTTCCTAGATCATTTCGAAGAAGATCAACAATCATAAGGTTTTCTGCACGATCTTTAATACTTGCTTGTAATTCGTCAGCAAGCTGTTGGTCATGTTGAGGGTTGGCTAAGTCTCGTGGTCGAGTACCTTTTATTGGTTTGGTTTCAACATGCTTTTGATCTACACTGAGTAATCGTTCAGGTGAGGAGCTAAGTACAGTGACATGGGGAGTAGAAAAGTAGCAGGAAAATGGCGCTGTATTATGTTGTCTTAATAATGAATAAGCGGCCCAAGGATCACCCTCTGCATTCACTTCAAACCGTTTAGCGAGGTTAACCTGATAACAGTCACCTTCATGAATATAGTGTTTAATTTTATCAAAAGCAGTTTGGTAGCTTTCTCTATCAAGGTTACTTCTTAGTTCACTGGTAACTTGAAAGTGAGCTGTTTTTGGGTTTGTTGCAGTTGTGCTGAGTTTAGAGATAAGATCTTGCCAGATATTTTTCGTATTCTGATTCAATCCATGGCTAGCTAGCCAACAGCGCTGTTGTTGATGATCAGTGATAACGGCCCAGTCATAAATCCCGATAATCATATCTGGAATATGTTCATCATCGGCACTTAAATTCGGCACTATTTCAATTCTTCGCCCCAAGTCGTAAGCAAAATAGCCTAATGCTCCACCACAAAAAGGAAGATCTGAAGGCTGCTCGACAGGCAGTGTTTGTAAGATAGATTGAAGCAGTAAGAAAGGATCTTCACTGGATAATTCAGAGTGTCCATCTTGTGTAATAAGGGTATTGCCACCAACCGTGGTTAAGGTGATAAAAGGGTCTGCGGTTTGAATATCGTAACGAGCATCAATATGTGAGCTATTAGCACTATCTAAAAAGATCGGCCATTCTTTATCCCGAATAGTATCAAAATAGGACGAACTATCTTTGCGATAAGGTAGCTCGGAACATAATGGCGGTAGGTTTATTTCACTCATGGATATATTTTACGTTAAGTTACGATGCGCTAGAAGGGCCACTGCTACAGCTGCAGCGTTATCCGATGCATTTATATTGGAAACTGAAATCGTATTGGCAAAGTCACGGTAAGGTCGGTTCAATCTTTGAGCACAACGTTTAATGATAAAGTGACCAACACCGGCACCGATTAATGGTGCATCATGCGCAAGAGAAGGCTGAGATGAAATAACCTGAAGTATTGCCTGAGTAATTTGGTGTATTTGCTGTTCGGCAAACCATTGTGCGACTTGTTGCCATTCATTTAGGCTTGCTTGCTCGAAGTCAGCACCAAATAACCTCGCAATACGAGTAGCACAAAATGTATTGTTCCACGACTGCCCATCCGCACTGCTATCTTGGATTGTTTTGGGGTCTAATAAGCCTAATAAACACCAAACGTCAGCTGATGTGGCAAAGAGTTCCGCAGCTAAACTCGTAATAGTGCCGTTTAGGGGAGCTGCTTGGCTAATTGCAATTAATGGTGTTCGAATTGCACCAGTATAGAGTAACTCTCTGGTAGTCTGACGCTGAAAATCAGTTGTACCAGAGGGAACTTCTAGGCCATTACTAAAGGGGATAATATCGCAGGTAGTACTGCCTATATCGATGAATAAACCCTCTGATTCCTGCTGTGCCACTAAGCTTGCACTTGCCTGCCAGTTACGAGATGCTACTTGCTGCCAAGATTGTGTCGCGTGAGCAGGTTTAATTAGCCCCAACTCTGCGGCATAAACAACTGTATTTTGTGGTGCAATATATTTTTTTAGACATGACAAAATATCAGAAACGCCTTGTTGGCGATTAGCAAAAATATCAACTAACTCCCCCGTCATGGTTATGGCATGGCGATCACCTTGATTATTAAGGTCTGAAAGCAGTGTTTCAATCGCTCGTTCTAATTGATCGATACCGAGCCATAAAGGACATGCAACTTGAGTAACAGTGAGTAGCTCACCATTGCTGTCACAGCGTGCAACTTTGATGTGAGCGCCACCAATGTCCCAACCACTGATGCAAGATGTAGTCATACTAAAACCTCGATAGGCAAGCGTTGAGAAATAGGGGGGATGGAGTTAGTTTTCATCATTGATAATAATAATTGAGCAGGATTTATTTGTAACGATTTATGCAGTCCAATATAGGAAGTAGTTAGACGAGGGTTGATATCGACTATTACTATGTGGCCGTTACTAACAATGGCATCAATACCTATAAAGCCCCATAAACCATGAATAGTGTTATGAATAGCTTGGCTAATATTCGTTGCGAGCTCCATGCTCAAGGCTGCACTATTCACCGTGCAGCCTTGAAATGAGAAGCTATTTTCTTGCAAATCGATATGTTGATTATTGGTTGCGAGCACTTCTATAGTTGTGTCATTGCATAGAACACAAAGGCTGATTGGAATACCTGTAATATAAGGCTGAACAATAAATTGCTTCAAGTCTTTATCATAGCTATTCAAGAAGTTTGTTAATGCAGCGCTATCATCAAAAAACAGTGTATCGATGCTACCTGCTCCATCACGTGGTTTTGTAACGTAACCTGATTTAGATTCTAGAGTAGATAGTGACCACTCACTCGCTAAAATGGTCTCTGGTGTTGGGATTGCGCTGGAGGCAAGTGACTGATAGCAGCGATACTTATCCGTACACAGAGCGGTTGCGGAGGGCTGACTGCTAAGTAACTGTTTACCTTCGGCTAAAATAGAGGTTTGTATATTGAATAGAATGTTTTCAGATTCTGGTGCTATTGGCAGGATGCAATCAGCTTCTTGAATGGCATCTTTATAGGCTTGTTTAAATGTCGCTTTATCATCTACGATAATACAGTTAATGGCTTGATTGATGATATTAATCGCTTCAAGTCGGTGATCGCGTAAAATGATGATTTTAATATCAGCGAGCTGTATAAAGTCCTCGATAATGGCCTGCAGCATCATATTACCTTCGCGCTGAAGGCTAGCGGGTAATGTCTCGTTGCTGAGCGCACCACTGGTTATATGCTCGTAGATAAATAGTTTCATTAATTGCTATCAAATGATGCCTAAGGAGTAGGGTGAAGATTATACCTGTCATAGATGTAATGAGGGGAAAGGTTGTGCAGGCTCGTCGTGGAGATAGGCATAACTACCAATTATTACAATCAATTATTACCGATAAGTATAACCCTATCGAAGTAATCGAGGCCCTACTAGCCTTACAGGCTTTTCAGACTGTCTATATTGCTGATTTGGACGCTATTATGGATGGGGAGTTCAATTCATTACTTTATGCCGATATTTCAGGTAAATTTCCAACGATCCAGTTCTTATTAGATGCAGGCATTAAAAATAAAGATGACTGGAATAGAATTGCTAAATATAGCAATATCAAGCCCATTATTGGTAGTGAAACCTTAGTGGACCCTGCATGGCTAGAAGATAAAGATGTTAAAAAGAAAAGCATTCTTTCCTTAGATTTTAAGCAAGGTCAATTTTTAGGTGATGATGTTTTATTAAATGAACAAAAATACTGGCCAGCAGGAATTATTGTGATGAATTTAGATTGTATTGGTTCTGAAAAAGGACCTGATTTAAATTTGCTTATTCAGATAAAGGCCTGCGCAGTGACAAGTGATATTTATGCCGCTGGTGGCGTGAGAAATATTGATGATTTAAACGAGTTAAAAGATCAAAATATAGAAGGAGTATTAGTTGCCAGTGCATTACATGATGGCAGACTAACTAAAGAGATGATTCGCTCTTTTTATTGAGGTTCGGACATAAAAAAGCCGCTTTCTCTTTTTAGAGAAAGCGGCTTTTAAAATCATTCAAACTAAATTAAAACTTAGCTTGCTGCGAAAGGATGTTCGCTTGATTTGTATTGTGCTACAACGTCAGCTGCTTTTGGCTCACGAGCAACAGCACGTTTGATTGATTCTTTAGTAGCACGGTAGTTCCAATCTTGGATCTTTTGGTCGCTGTCAGCAGTTGGAGAAATGAATACACCAACACAGATGAAGCAATCATCAGCTTCAG
>AZIC01004727.1_pt1 | contig 19415 bp, 16 predicted proteins | sample 359061 | NCBI WGS metagenome assembly AZIC01 (sample SAMN02429709, study PRJNA222657) | marine sediment metagenome | biome: Sediment sample; isolation source: sample MGS-MES from oil contaminated site at the harbour of Messina (Sicily... | place: Italy: Messine | collected 2011-04-30 | depth 1 m m
CTCCAGGGCTGTTTGGCCCGAGTCTATTTGATTGAGAGACGCTATCGTTAAATGTGATGCGCTCTAGAACGCATCACATGAATTCGCAAATTGCTTTTTAGAACTCGCCGAGTACTTTTCCGTCGTTTTCATCATTCAACCATTTGTATGTGTTGACGTCGATGTTTTCAGAAAGAAAGCGGACCGAACCATCTGCGAGCAGCACATGAACTCCGCCCACATGCATACTGGAAAGTGCGAAACGGTCAGCAACGGTGCGGGCACCTCCATTGATGAAGTCATCAGGAACATTGTAGCCAATGAAGTAGACGTCTTCTGCCTGCAGACCACGTTCCCAGCCCCAGGAAGCGGTGCGGGCACCGATCCACAGTTTGCCAGTGAATTCATCACAGGGTGAACCGCCACAACTTCCAGTCGTTCCGCTTTCATCCCCTGTGCGCACTTCGCCCACCAGAATCGTGTTGGTGGTTCCATCGGTAATATCACGCATTCTCAGCGCTTTGTTAACACCCAGCACGAGGCGTTCGGTGGCGTAGTTCGATTTCCCAAAGCTCCCCTTATCCGTATTAATGCCACCCATGGGATCGGAAGGGCAGTTGAAAATTGGAATGATGGTCTTGGCTGAGGGAATGGAAGTTGTTCCCGTATAACCAATGTGCCAGTTCATGGTGAAGCTGTTGGTTTCCGTACCAATTTGATTATAGAGTGGTGCCTGATCAATATAAGGCAGGATCATAGTCGCCCAGCCCAGTCCGTTTTTGTTGGCGGCTTCAGAGGCATCAGCCAGGGTCTGATCGCCGTCAATCCAGCCGGGAGGGAAGGCCCGGGCCGTATCGTGGTAGTTATGAAAAGCCACCCCAATTTGTTTCAAGCTGTTTTTGCAGGTACTGCGTCGGGCTGCTTCCCGGGCCTGCTGGACTGCGGGTAGCAGTAATGCGATCAGAATCGCGATGATGGCAATCACCACCAGAAGTTCAATTAAGGTAAAACCTCGAAACAGTTTTATTCCATTCTTGCGCCTGGTCATCTTCATCTTTACGTCATCCTATAATGATTTAAAAGGAAATATTCTTAATAAAAGGATCCACGAACGCTTCTTAGAAACTAATAGTATCGAATAAAAAAACAAACTTTCAATAATAAAGTTAAGATATGATTTCATTTCGTTGGGAATATGAAAATTCAGAGTAATCGGATAGTGCAAAGACAGTGTTATTATGGACATACGTCGTCAAAATGACGGAGTGAAGAACAAGAGTGGCTTATATGACAACAGGTGAGGCGTCAGGAAGCAGGCTGAGCAAAAGTCAATTTCTGGAGTGCTCGGCCATGCAGGGGGTCTCGTTTGATACATTCCTGAAAGTCAGAAACGGAGGCTTCTGCCTCCTCACGAGCTTCGTGAATCAGACCGCGATTGTACCAGTTCTGGGGGTCGGCAGGGTTGATTTTGATCGCAAGTTCTATCTTGCTGAGGGCTGCTGCCAATTGGTCAGCGCGATAATATTCCATCGCTTCCAGACGGTAGGTGAGTGCCTGTTCCTTTTGGCTTTCCTCTGTTTTCCCGGCCTGCTGTAATATGTCTGCCAGTCGCTGATGCAGGTCCGCTGCTTTCGACATCGAACCGGCACGCTGTCCCAGAACTGCTGCCTGATTCCAGTCGCCCTCGATCCCGGTCGCTTCTGCCTGGTACATCAATGTGTCCGCGTTATTGATCCCCAGATTGTTTAGCTTCCGGACTGTTTCCCGCATTTTGCGAGGCTGTTTCTGCTGATGTTGCACTTCCAGTAGTCGCATCAGAAAGATCTGGCGATGCGTTGACGGGTATCCTTCCAGCAAGTCGATCAGTTCAACCAGTTTCGTCTCTAATTCCGGCAGCGAAGCTTTCCCTATTTGAGTGTTGAATTCTTCCACGCGTCGGTCGATACCATAGTTCAGCCGGAATGGTTCAATGAAATTCGAACCCGGATGCAGGGGAACCGAATGCTGTGCGCGTTCCAGCAACTGAGCGGTCTGCTCAGTCTGTTTCAGATCACCGATCTGCTGAAAGGCACGCATTTGAAGTTCCAGAAATTTCAATGACCGTGGCACCTGCTGCAGCGATTCAGTAATCAGAGGCAACGCTTCGTCCGCTCGATTGGTTCTAATCAACAGTTTGGCCAGTTGATAGCGGGCCGGGAGAAAGCCCAGGTTCCGGCGAAACAGTTGCTCTGCTTCTGCAATATTCTCTTCGCGGAGCGCATTCCTGCCAATTTCATACAGTGCCTGCATCTGTTCTCGTTTTGCTTCACGCGAATTGATGGAACTGGCATTAAGATCCTCGTAGATGGCACTGCTTTGTTCTGTCCGTCCAGTCCGCTCCAGGCAATAGGCGATGCGGCTCTCTGCCAGCCTGCTGTCAGGTATCAGGTCTGCAACCTGTCGAAAACAGAGTTCCGCATGACTGTAATATCCCTGTCCCAACAGCGCTTCACCCAGGCGCATCCAGTCGAAGGCATTGTTGGTCTGCGTCACCTGCTGCACGAGTGGTTGGAGGTCCTCTGCAAACAGCGGGTTCATCAGTGTTTTTTCAGGCAGAACCGGCACAGGGCGAGTCGCCCGTTGTACGAACAGGTAGCCACACGCGAATAGCTCTAACACCAGAATCACGGAAATTGCACGCACGATCATTGTGGTGCTCCTTTCTTCGCTTGTTGAATCCAGAACGGAACTGCCTGAATGCGATCAAAGGGTTTCCGCATGTTGAGCGAACCGGCGGCGATGTCCGGCAAACCATCCTGGTTCAAATCTCCCACCGCGACGGTTACCAGATGAATCGGCTGGTTGTCGATCTGCCAGGTTTTGAAGTTCTGCTGACCATCATTCTCCAGCCAGACCAGGCTGGCATGCTCGGGCGAGTACCAGTCGTTGGTCATGCTCGCCAGTACAACGTCCAGATCACGGTCACCGTCCATATCGGCAACCGCAGCGGCATAGGTGCCCCCCAGATCTGAAATCCGCTGTTCTGCGAATTTCCAGTCACCGATGTTCTCAAACCACAGGCAACCATGATAAGGCTGCGGGTAGGCGTCGAAGTCTTCCAGGTTATCGCCCGCGGGCAGGATGAGATCTTCGTCGCCATCCTGATCCAGGTCAGCGTGAATCAGGCCGGCACTTCCCAGATCCATATTGGGTGTCAGCCACAGCGACCGCGTCTTGAACTTGCCCCCTCCCAGATTTTCAAAAGCAATCAGTTCTTCTTCTTCCTGGGAAATGATCGTGGCGATATCCAGATCCCCGTCCCCGTCATAGTCAGCCACCGGAACATGAATCGCACCGGGTGCATTATACAGGTGATGATCCAGGAACCGAAACTCGCCCCGATTTTCCAGCCAGAGGACTTCACCCCGATTATATCCAAACACGGCGACCGCCAGATCCAGATCGCCGTCCCCATCGAAGTCGCCCGGTTGCACGTCCGCCACGCGTCGCACATCATCCAGGATCACATGCCTCACGAAACCTGTGGGTGTCTGCTCATACAGTTCGACCCGACCGACGACCCCATCGTCTGGTTGTATATTTCCCAGCACGGAAACCACGATATCCAGATCGCCGTCGTTGTCTATATCGACAGGCGTTGCATGCGCCGGTGCCGCCACATCCGCGATCAGCGTCTGATCACTGGTGCTGCCATCACTGGCAAGTTGACGCAGCACGACCCGATTATTTCCCGCGTCACAATACAGGATGTCGTTCTTGCCGTCGCCGTCAAAATCCAGAATTTGCAAGTTCGTAATTAGAGGCAGGTCGACTCCGGTTTGCAGTGCACCTTCGCGTTTAAACACGAGCTTCGAGGCCGGGTAGGAAGTGCCTCCTGAATAGAGTTTGGGTAAACGCCCGAGGGTCGGAATGAATGGCAGCAAGAACCAGGTGGCCAGCGGCAGCAGAATTACCGCCACCAGTAACACAATCGTAAGCCACGATGTTCCGGAGGAGGCGGGATCAGTAGATTGAGGACTTTCGGCTGAAGACATCGCAGGCAGGCACTCCCTGTGGTGGGCAAAAATCAAAATAGACGTTCAATCAGGCAGGACAACGGTTTCAATGAAACACACAGTGTTCCGGTTTCGCGCAGTTCAGCGCGACTTCCGCAGCCTACACTCGACCCACACAGCGCTTTGACTTAAGACACACTCTGGAGAGCAGGAGAGAGGTCTTGATTTCAATCGTATAACTCGCTGGAAATCGTGTCAACTACCGGCAGAACGCTCCCGCTGCATCTGCGTCTTAAACTTGTGTGGAAATCGTGCTGGCGCAGTACAGAATAAACTCGCCTATCGAGTGGACTTGTGTATTATTAAAGAGAGGTCCTGTCAGTTTTTACTTCTGCGGAGTCGTTCGCCATGCCGGTTCGAATTATTCTGATGTGCCCGTTGATGCTCTGCCTGTTGAGCAGTGTTGCCGAGTCGGGTATGCCGAGTGCGTCACTTGACCTGACGGAAATCGCGCAGTTGCGACTGCAGTCGATCTCATTTTTTCTGTTGCTGTTTCTACTGAGTGCCTGGGGGTTGAAAAAACTCTGGAACATGCTGGCCCGTGATTTCCCGAAACTGCCAGTGATTTCTTATAAGGCAGCACTCGCGGGGACGTTTCTGTGGGGACTGATGTTCCTGTTTGTGCTGACGATGATCTCCGGTGCGCGGGAGCTGCTGACGCCCGGTGCCTGGGAAAAGGATGGCCGCACCTATCGGCTGACAGACAGTGAGTCGGAACAGGAAACCCAGGCGGCCGCAGAAGCGCTGCTCAAAGAGCGTCGCTCGAAACTGGCCGAACTGCGATCGGCCCTGTTCATGCATGTGGCCACTCACGACGGCAACTACCCTGCGAAAGTGGAAGATGCTTCATTCGCTGGCGAATTCTGGATTCAGCCCGGTGACTTGAATACCCGGTATGGTTATGTGCCCGGCGAAAAGCAGAGCGATAAGATCCGGCCTCTCGCGTTTGAACAGGCGGTCTATGGAGATGATCAGCAGCTGATCCTGTTCACCGACGGCGCGATCAAACAGGTGTCCCTCAAAGCAGCACGGGAGACGCTTGATGGAAAATGAAGCAGCAGAACCGAAAAAACGCAGGATTAGCTATCTCGTTTTGTTTGTCAGTGGTATCAGCATTATAATTTATCTGATCGATTCCAGAATCCTGTATCCCGTGCAAAGTCTGTTTTATCTCGTCGCGGGCTGGATTCTTTTTTTACGACGGGTCATCCCACAAATCACGATGTCCGTTTCCGGTCTGGTGACAGCCCTGGTCGTCGTTGCCATCATGGTGTTGCTGACTCAACTGCTGGGCCGCGTTCTCTGGCGGCGTCTGCAACAACAAAATTCCATGGCAACTTCGAACCAGTGGAAGTGGCGCTGGACGTTCGCTTTGGTTGTCTTCCTGGTGATCTCCTTTACTGGCGGCTTTGCCGTGGTGGGATTGGCACATCAGGGGCTCTGGCTGGCAGCCAGTGAAAAATTAGTGGATCACAATATTCCAGCTATATCGAAACGCAGTAAATCGAAGAACAATCTCAAGCAGTTTGGTCTGGCACTCTACAATTATCAAGAGGCAACGCAGGTCCTGCCGGGTGGAGGTTACTTCAACAGTGTCGGGAAACACACAGGAATCAATGATGGAAACCGATGAAAAGAATGAAGAGGTACATGGCTTTCACTTCTGGATTGCGATCAGCGTACCTGTGTTCCTGTTTTCGTTCGTCTTGATTGTGATGGGACTGATCTTTCCGTTTCGTTTTGTGTTCCTGTTGTGCGTGGGCTGGGCCTCTTATCTCGTACGGACATTGTCGCGCCTGACGATTTCTCCTTCCCTGACACTCATGTTTCTGTCTACGTTGCTGCTGTTTGCCGTCGGCTTTCACCTGTACTGTCGCCGCATCAAACGCAGGTTATCAGCCGATCCAGCGGAAGTCATACCGTGGCAGCGGCGCTGGAGTCTTTCGCTGGTGACCATGTTTCTGCTGCTGGCGGTCAGTGGCATCTGTGTGATCAGCGTGACACATCAATTGTTCTGGATGGCAACGACACAAGATAAGATCATTCAAGAAGTATACATGGGAAACGCCCGCCAGGCCGCCCGGCGGTCAACCTCCAAAAACAATCTCAAGCAGATTGGTCTGGCGCTGCACAACTATCATGATACCTATAGCCAGTTTCCCGTTGGCGGCACCTTCGATAAAACAGGGCAGCCACAACACAGCTGGGCGACGCAGCTGTTACCTTATCTGGATCAGAAAACTCTGTATGAGCAGATTGACTTCGATCAGCCCTGGACGGCCGCCGATAACAGGGAGACGTTCGAAACCAATTTCATACTGCTGCAAAGCCCGGGGATGCCTTATGATTTTACCGAAGCAGAGGGGGAGGCGGCAGGATACAAACCCGCGCACTATGCTGCCAACAGTCGTGTCTTATCCGCGAACTCGGGCATGGATTTACGTAACATAAAAGATGGCAGTTCCAATACGATTCTGGCTGGCGAAGTCAGATCGGGTATCAAAGCCTGGGGCGATCCCACCAACTTTCGCGATCCGACGGAGGGCATCAATCGCAGTCCGCGCGGCTTCGGCAGTAAGTTTAAAGGCGGAACCCACGTATTACTGGGGGATGGCTCGGTGCGTTTTCTTTCCGAAGACATCGACCCGGGTGTATTGAAAGCCCTCAGTACACCCAACGGCGGCGAACCGGTGGGTGAGTTTTAGTTGGCTGTTCTTTCACTGGATGCCGGTTTGAACTTACGCAGTTGTTCCCGGCGATAGCGAAAGATGCGTGCGACATCTTTTTGTACGAACATCCGATTGACCAGTGCGCCTCCTAAAACGGCATAGCGGACATCGTCTGTGACCAGTGTGCCTGCTTCATGCTCTGTGAAGGTGTGTTCGTGCCGCCAGAGTCGATACGGGCCTTTCAACTGCCGATCAACAAACCGGCAAGGGGGTTCCCATTCGCTGATTTCCGTTTGCCATTTAACGGGAATACCATGTAGCTTGAGTCGGTAATCAATGAGTGTGCCTTCACGCATTTTGATGGGAGCCGGTGTCGTGATCTCAAAGTTCAGCCAGGGTGGGGTCAGTGCTTCCAGATTTTCCGGTTCCGCAAAAAATGCGAAGACTTCATTGAGGGAATACGGGATTACGGTTTCAGTCTGCAGGTGATAAATGCCATCAGGCATGCGTTCAATCCGGATAGCTTCTTCCTGCCGGGAAGTAATTGACATGTGTTTCTCTTCCATCGAATTTCAAAAGTCGTAGTTGAAATGGGAGTGCTGTTGACTATGAACTTTCAAAGACTGATCTAAATGATTCTGGATGATTATGGTCACAACATGCGAAATGGGAATGACTTTTTCAGACAGTTTCAGAAATACGGATGGGTAGAAGTAAGATGAATACCACTACTGCAGAATCGAAATCACAAACACTGGTTATCCTGGGCGCGACCGGTGCAGTCGGTTCGTCACTGAGTCGTCGCCTCAATGCGGCAGGTCATGAGGTGTTTCTGGCAGGTCGTAATCCACAGGTGCTGCGGGATTTGTCCGATGAACTGGCTGCACCCTCACTGAGTCTGGATGTTCTTGAGCCGGGCTCCATTGAACGTACCATTCAGTCTGCCCGTGAGACTTTCGACCACATTGATGGGGTCGTGAACTGCATCGGGTCGGTATTGTTAAAGCCGGCTCACCTGACTTCAGATGAAGAATGGGCCGAGGTGCTGGCCGTCAATCTAACCTCTGCTTTTGAGACGGTTCGCAGTGCCGCCAAGGTGATGGGCAGGCAAGGAGGCTCGGTGGTTTTGATCTCATCTGCTGCGGCGCGTGTCGGGCTGGCCAATCACGAAGCGATCGCGGCTGCCAAAGCAGGGGTGATCGGCCTGACGCTCTCGTCGGCTGCTTCTTACGCAGGACGGGGGATTCGCGTGAACGCAGTGGCCCCCGGCCTGGTGAAATCGAACATGACCCGGCATCTCTGGGAGTCCGAAGCTGCCGAGTCTGTATCCAGCAGCATGCACGCTTTGAATCGACTGGGTGAGCCCGAACAGGTGGCCTCAATGATCGAATGGTTGCTGCAGCCTGCCAATGACTGGGTCACCGGTCAGGTGTTCGGCGTCGATGGCGGCCTGGCAACGGTGATTCCCCGCACTCGACAGAAAAGCGGTTGAGTGTTTATTTCATGCCTGAATCATCCAGTAATTCATATACCGAATTGACAGCTGGCTGTCCGGTGAAATTAGGCCCCACCTGGTCAGAGGCCCCGAGATAACGACAGGGGAAATGAAGCTTTTGATAACCTCGGCAGGTCAGTATGTGCCGACGGGTATTGTATTCCAGGTGAGATCGCTGCAGAAATTCGCGTTTTTCACGGGCACTCCAATTACATGAACTACTCTGTAGATTGTGCAGATCAAGATGAGCGATCAACGTTCCATCGGCTTTCAACCAGCTGGCCGCTTCAGCAATCAACTGCAGTTTATCACCGACATAGTGCAGTCCATGCACGCAGGTAATCAGATCGTATTTTAGTATGGTGGTCCAGTCATGCAGAGATGCTGTTTCCAGTTGCAGGGTAGCTGTTGTGTCGATGACAGGTTGAAACAGATCAACAAGATCAATACCCCGGATCTGAATAGACTGCTGTTGTGCGCGAAAATATTGATCTGCCTGAATCAGAGCTCGCCCTGATCCACAGCACAAGTCAAGCCAGCGGACGTTGGAGTGTGTCTCGACCCGCGCCATTAAGAAATCGAGCGGGTTGAGTTTCAGGTCAGCGGTATAACTGTTCGTTCCTGTGATTTCCCGCTCGCGATTCATGCGACAGTTCGCTGCCACGTCCGACCATTCCAGTTCTGAGTTCGTCAGGAGAGGGTGTTTCATTTCGTCTCTCATCTGTCAGCCAGTTTCTCTATTGGTAGTAAAACTGATCTGATTAAAATGGATCGTGTATGGATTGCCTGTTAATCGGCTACTCGGACGTCAACCGATTTCGCGACCACCGTGAGTACTTTGCTGTCGTTATGGTCTAAAAAGGCATATTCCTGATAAGGATGTGTTGCCGGGATGCTTTCATACGTGGTTTCGAGCGCAGAGATCAGGAAATCTGTCTGGTTGGTTTCCCTACAAACATTAGCAATATCCCCGATCCCCTGATCGAGCAGCTGGATCACATCCTGAAAGACCAGCTCAATTTTCTTTTGATTCCAGGCTCTAATGATCACCTTCAGTTGGGACTGCTCTTTGAGGTAATGGTCCAGTTCCGCATCTGCAAAGCCCACATCACATGGCAGAGGTTTCAGGTTCATGCTCTATTTCCTGCCTCTGAACATTCGATGCAGATCGTAGCGAGAGCGAAAAAACAGTCTGCGATAAAATATCCAGAATAAACCAAATTCCAGTAGCCCCAGCAGACCGCCGATTCCGCAAACGAGCAGGCTGTGAGACAGGGTGAGCGTCATCAGATGTGTTTCTATCAAGCTGCCGGTTGCAAAGCCAACAGCCAGACAAAGCAGTAACGTGGCAATAAATAAAAGGTACTGCTTTGCAGCCAACAGTTTTCCGCCTACTGGCACAAACAGGACAAGAGCGATGGCATTACTGATGCCTGGTCCTTTGCCGTCAGTAACTCCCAGACTACCGATATACCACATTAATAAAAGAGCAAAAACGCCAGTACACAAAAACAGGTGTTTTTTAAATAGAGGGTCTACCTGATACATGATTCACCGATTTAGCAGGAAACGGTCACTTTTGAATGCGTTGTTGCAGTTCCTGGAAACGTTGTTTTAGTTCTGCGTTGCCCAGGTCGGGGTAGAGCAGCGTCGTCACGCCGAGCAGTTTCTTTGCTTCGGCTTCATTGCCGGAATCGAAAGTGGATTGGATGATATGCAGGCGGGCGTCGAGCCAGGGGATACTGCCTGCTTTTTCTGTCGATTCCAGCTGTCGCCATTTCTGCGCTGCTTCCCGCAGGCAGGCTTTGGTGCCACAGCGTTCCAGCAGCAGCGCGACCTGTTTGATAAGTGTGCTGTCCCGCGGTGATTGCTTCAACAGTTCCTGGTAATACTCGAGCGCTCGGATATGCTGATTTGTTGCCAGGTATGCTTCGGCCAGGCAGAGATCCAGTTGCTGTCGTTGGGGGGGAGTTAATTCTTCGCGACGACTGATCAGTTTCTCTGCCGACTTTAACTGCAGCAGACCCAGTTCGTAGCGTGTCTCGGCGGACAGGTCGAGATTAATCTGTGAGACGCCATTCAGGACTGACAGCAGCTCATTGGTTCCTGCGTTCTCCAGGTTCTCCACCAGCGACCGGGCCGCGGTTGGATTTCCCTGCCCTGCCAGCGTAATGATCTTCAGCCGTCGTGCCTGATTGGCGATATCATTCCAGCGTTGAATCACTTTCGCCGTCTGTGCGACACTGGCTTCCGCATGTTCATTGTTGCGTTTGAGTTCTGCGATATTGCGCGACGCGCTGCTGATAATTAATTCCAGCAGTCGATTGGCTTTGTCATACAGCGGGGGTGAGTCATTCAGATAAATTCGTGTGAGCCGAATGGCGATATCTGCCTGGGACTGCAGGATCAGCGGGTTAGACTCAGCAGGGAAGTCGGCAAGGTATTTTTCCAGGACATCGATGGCTTCCTGTCGCCAGGCTTTGGTGGGTTTTCCGAGGGAAGACAGTCGTTGCAGGATCTGTTCGTAACAGCGGGCGATTCCGAGCTGCGCGTCAGCCGCCCGGGGATGGTCGGCGGGAACTTCGTCATACAGCACGAGTGCCTTGGAATATTGTAGACGCGCTTCTTCCAGTCGGGCCAGCATCCAGCCCGCTTCATAATCATTTTTGCTGTCGGGAAACTGTTTCTGTACCTCTTCCAGCGCGGCGGTGTAGGCTAGTCTGCGCGATTTGGTGCGGCTTTGTGTATAGAGCTGACCCAGGCACCAGGCCGCCAGCAGGCCGGCATCAGCAGCGCGGGGCGCGGTACTGTATTTTCGAGACAGCAACTGAAACAACGCTGCCGCCTCTTTATACTGTTTCGTCTGCAACTGCAGGGAGGCACTGGTAAATGCCAGTTCAAAGGCCAGATCGCCTTTACCCTCGGCGGTCGCCTGCTGTGCCGTTTTTGTATAGGCTTCGATGGCCTGTTTGATCTTGCCTTGCGAGTACAGGAGCTGGGCCTGTTTCAGACTTTGAGTAAGCTGACTGCCGTACTGATCGACCTGGTGCTGCTGATCGACGAGTATCCAGGCCCGCTGCGACCAGTAACCCGGCTGCGTCTGTTTAAGAAACTGGGAGCGTGTTTCAACCTGCTGCCAGATTTCTTCCGCCAGTGCGTCCTGTTTTTTCTCAAGTGCGATTTTTCTAAGCTGGATCAATGCTGTGATTTCCAGGAAGCCCAGTTCGCTGGTGATACTGCCGTGATCCTGTCGATACTGGATGATCTGTGACGCTGCCTGTTGCGCTTTTCCGTCGTGCAGCAGTATGCGCATCGATTCCACAAAGAGTGGTTCATGCAGATAAGCGGGTGGTTTCTCTTTGAGTAAGGCCTGGATGCCTCGTGCTGCGCCGGCGGTGTCGCCATCGATTCGTTCGCATTGAATCAGCGCCAGTTTACTGCGCCAGGTCAATTGAAGAGTGGTTGCCCGGCGGGACAGTGGTTCCAGCCATTTTTCTGCCGCATCCACGGCTGCTTTCCGCTGTGGGCTGTTCGCCTGAAACAGATCCCCCAGTTTCATTCCCGTCAAACCAATCAGCAGTTGAAAGTCGAGCAGGGTATCGCGGATGGTGGCCGTCTTGAGAACGGTAAATTTCTTGAATGCGCCCGATTTTTTCAGTAGTTGGCTTAAGCGGGTTTCCGCCTGAATCAGTTGAGTGACCGCTTGTGTCAACTCCCTGATGGCTGTCTCCCTGAGTGGTTGATTTTGCGGGTCCGCTTTGACCTGCCAATACGCGATTTCAGCTTTGAACGCATTAATACGTGCCTGCTCGGCTTCGAAGACAGTCGTGTCGGACCAGTCAGAATGCTCCCGGCAGAATTCCGTGATGGTCTCTTCCGCCCGTTTCCAGAGTTCCTCCTGTTCCTGTCCCTGCGTAGCCAGCGCATGTGCCGCCAGTGTGCGGGCCAGTTCCAGAGTATAGCGGGCCTGGTCTGTGTCGGTGAGCCGCGGCAGTGCCAGGCGATTTAAACAATAGCCTTCTGCTATGCCGAACAGATGCCGTTGACGCAGTCCCTCAAAATAAGAGCGCGTCGGGTCATCGGCTGAACTGATCGCCGGTGAGAACAGGACTGCAGCCAGAATGCAAACGCGAATCCACCAGGCAGATCGTCCCTGAACGATCACGTTTGTTGAATATTCAGAATAGGAAGAGCGACATACCATGAATACGAGATGAGCAGCCGAGTGAAGCAGGATTGAGAGTGGGTTCGTTGGGAATCAGGCTACGGGCCTCTGTCATCATACACATTTCTGCAGAGATCAGACAGACCTGATTTCCCCACTCAGCCCCTGATTCGAGGAGAAAACCGCGTTTATTCGGTTCGGGGCGCTTTGATGACCCGAGGCAGCTCGGGTAGCGTCACCAGGTCAGCGCCGGCATTCGTGCGATCGATGGCAGTAATCGTCGGGCTGCCATCTGTAGGCTGGGTGAACTGTAATTGTGCCGGTTGCAGTTCCGAGGATAACGCGTTGATCAGTTTCTGGCGGTCGGCGATCCAGGGGATTTCCATCTGGTAACTGTTGACATCACCAGAAAGCCCCCAGATATCTTTCCAGTCGAGGGCATCCATGGAGAGCGCACCGGTGGTTCCCTGTTGAGACTGAATGGTCCAGAAGGTTCCGAAACGATCAAAATAATTGTTGGTTCCGCGCCAGGTCAGCAGTTTCTGGCGGAAATCATTTTCGTTGGTGTTACCTTTCATCATCACAAATGGGGCATTGGTGCGTGAGAAGAATACATTATTGCGTGCGGAGACGTGGAGGGGAATCAGTTCACGCGGAATCGCGCCACTATCCATCACAGACAGCCCTTTACCCAGTACAAACGTGGAATGATTCAATACCAGTTCCAGGTGATCGCCTTCCATGGGTTTATTGTTACAGCCCACCAGGTCAATCAGTGACTGGGCAATCATTAAAGCAGAGTTGGTAACCTCCAGGCGTGTCGGGGCGGTTTCCCGAATGGAGAACGCATGGCCGTCACAGCGAAGTACGGAGTTTACAATTTCCACAAACGTCGATTCTTTCACCTGACGTTTTCCCATCATGGAGTCGTCATTGAGTCCCTGGTTGATGGGCTCGTTCATTTCGAAGATGGAAACCTGCTGGCTGGTGGTATTGGCACAGGTGACGGTTACCTGATGCAGGCGGATGTCATGTGCATTTTTCAGTGAGAAAATCGCCCAGGAATCCGTGTTGAGATCTTTGACGTCCACGATGATTCCCAGCTCGAACAGTTCCAGAGAACCATTGGCAATTTGTATCATGTGGGTCTGGAAACCTTCAGCTGGTTCTTCGACCGATTCGAACAGGAGGATCGGTTTTCGATCTTTGGCAGCACGAATCCGGACACGTTTATTATTGATGTGGATAGGGGCTTCTTTACGAATGCCTGTGAAGCCGAGTTCGATGATACTGCCATCGTCGGCGGCAGCACAGGCGGCATCCAGCGTTTTGAAGTCCTGGCCGGCAGTGCCATCAGGATTGATAATGGTGATGGCAGGAATTTCGATCTTGCGAAACTCGTTCTCGCTTTTCTTGGGGAACGGATCGGGTTCTGTTTCTGCCGGTACTTCGGGATCGGGAGCCAGCGGGACCATGGATTTCTTCTGGCTGCTTTCAGACATGGCGACCGTGGTATCACGCAGTACTTTATTACCCGAGTCAGAACTGGTGCCGGGCAGATTTCCGGCGTCCAGGATTTCGCTGATCGTTCTTTTCGTTGACAGGAGGGGCACATTGTCAAAAATCTCGTTCAGAGGCTTATTATCCTCTTCCAGATTCATTTTTGCTAAACGGTTATCTTCGATGCTTTCACTGTCAGTCGTACTTTTCTCTGGAGTCGTTGTTTTTGGGACTGTTTTAGTACTTTCCTTTTCAGGAGACGCCAGGGAACCGACTATTTCTTTACTTGGGATGGTCGGCGAAACAGGGGTGTCCGATTTTGCGATGGCGAGATCAGGGTCCTGTGTCTTCTGTTCGGTTTTTTTCGCTGTTGGTTTGGAAGAGTCAGTTTTCTGACTACTATTTTGCGCCACATTCACCGAGGCAGGGTTGAATGCTGGATAACGGTCCAGCAGAATAACAATGATGAGCAGGACGGCCGCGGTGGCAATCCAGCCGATATGTTTTTCCAGAAAACCCAGGCGGGAGTTCGTGGGGGAAGTCCAGACCAGTCCTTCGGGATTTACGCCGCGCAGATCCAGTTGCCCGGCGACTTGCATCAATTGATACATCAGCTCTTCGGGAGTCTGATAGCGATCAATCGGATCACTGGCCATCATTTTCTGAACGATCAGTGAAAGTTCACGTGGCAGATGTTTGTTGATGGTTGCCGGATCGGGAACATTTTTTCCGGAATGATCCAGCAGTTTCTGCAGCACGGTGCCTTCGCCGTAAGGAGGTTCTCCGGTCAGCATGTGATACAGGGTACAGCCCAGCGAATAAATGTCACTGCGGACATCTACGTTGCGCGGATCTTTTGCCTGCTCGGGAGAAATATAATCGAACGTACCCAGCGTGGTGCCTGCAGTAGTCAGGTCGGCGGAAGCGTTATCACTTTCCTTGCGAGCCAGTCCCAGGTCGACCAGTTTGGCGCGGCCACCCGGGGTAATAATGATATTGGATGGTTTGATATCCCGATGCACGACACCCGCTTTGTTGATATGCTTCAGAGCCGAGGCAATCTGCAAAGCGTAATTGACGGCTTCTGCTGCCGGGAGGATGCCGCGCGATTGAATGATCTCGCGAACGTTGGTCCCTTTGACATATTCAAAGGCGATGAAGTTCAGCCCCTGGTCTTCCCCGATATAAAACACGCGGGAGATATTTTCATGGTCCAGTCTTGCTGCCGCCTTGGCTTCGTTCTGGAATCGTTTCACCGATCCCAAATCGCGTGACTGACCGGGACTTAATACTTTCAGCGCCACGACACGATCCAGGCGGGTATCGATGGCACGGAATACAGCACCCATGCCCCCGCGTCCGATGCGTTCCCGGATGACAAAGTGTTCCAGCTTCATACCGGCAGGGCTGGTTGCTTCTTCAGGTGCTTCCACATCGTCTGTGGTAGGAGGGAACAGTCGGTTACAGATGGAAGAGCGGGCAAAATATGCTTGGGCGCTGTCTTTCTCACGATCTGGAGCGGGGATGGGCTCCAGCGGACTGATGATGGTCTCCGGACCCTCCGCATCAGGAACGGGCCGCGCAAAAAATTCGGGCAGAGATTCCTGTTCCGTCATTGATCGTTCAGATTTTGACTCGGAGCCCATGGTCTAAAGTTCACTTAAAAGTAGCGATGGTTCAATGTGTGAAATGATATCGAACGTTTTATCGGGCAGGCAACAGCGCAATTCAAATTCACCTGGATTGGTGCAAAGTCATGCCCGATGATTGCGTGTCGTAAGCCCAGTGCAAGTTTCGCTTGAGCACGGTGTCATTATTTTAGATCCTAAACCTTTTTGAAATGACTGTTTAGGAGATTCTTGTCGCCTTGAAATTCAAGCGGCCTGACTCAGGTTGAAGATGTGATAACTGTTCTCAGACAGGAATTCGTTTATAAAAATAAGGAACTACTATTATAATACGACCTTCTGCTGTCATTCGTTCTGAGAAAATCTCAATTTCAGCGATTTTTCATCCAATTAATCCTCTACCTGAACTACTGGATTATCATGATTTCTGCCTTTGATCGCGGAAAAGTCGAATGATCTGGGGAAGCGGATTGAAGGCAGCAGATGTTCTCTGGAGCCGATTCGCTCAGCATTAAAACTCGATGATCTTGGTTTCATATTCTTTTTTGAAACCGACGCGATCAATTTTCAAACCAAAGTTTTCACCAATCTTGACTGCTTCTCCCTGGCAGAAAACCTGATTGTTAATATACAAATCCAGGGGATCCTCACAGGGTTTATCAAAGGTGATCAGTGAACCGGGGCAGATGGAAAGTAACTGGTTCATTTCAATTTTTTTGGATGCCAGTTTCACGATTGCCTGTACCGGCAGTTTATTGAGCCGATTGAGCGGATTCTGGTTCGAGTTGGCAGGAGTTGCCTGTGCCATCGGTGGCGTCGCTTGAGCAGCAGAGGAAGAGGACGGCTGCGGTGCTGGATCGGCTTCCGGTTCAACGGATTCTGTAACTGGCGGTTTCGTCAGTGGCCAAATTACAGGGATCACAGCACTCGGGCTCTGGCCGTCGCTCTCTTCTTCTGAGGAAAATAAATTGATACGCAATAGTGCGGCCCAGTCACTGGGAGCACATGCTGTTACTTCACTTGCTAAATTATCTACGTAATAGGTTTTGAATTCGTCAACGTCACCCAGATCCATCGGGATCAGATTCATTGACCACTCCAATGCAAGTGTCTGCAGACGTGATGTCTGTGAGTCACCCGGTTCAGAGTACCAGTCAGGTAAAGGCAGATTTGCGGGAAATAGTCCGAGCATTGCCTCGCTACCAAATCGAAACAGGGTAACCAGACCAGGACCCTGGAACGCTTCCCCCAGTTCTTCCGGTGACCAGACACCAGACTCCCCCATTTCCAGACGATATTGAAAATCGAAACACTGGTTGAGAGAATCAGCAATTGCAGACATACTCTCACCCGCCTGGGCGAAAATAGACTCTACATTTTCCTGGCTGAAGCCTGACATTTCTTGTCACTCAGCTACTTAAAATGAAATTATGTTCATTATTTCAGAGGCTTTAGGTCGTGGTCTGAAATGCAGAAACCTTAACTCATACAATCGACCAGTTGAAATTTAGTTCTTCACTCAAAATCGGCAATCTTCGCGTATTCGGAAAAGATTGACATTATTTAAGGGCTATGCCTGTATTATTTTAAACCATGCTGCTGAAAAGACCGTTTTGATACAGAGACGGATAATCAAGCTATTTTAGTACCTGATGGAAGAGGAAAATCTATGCGGTGTCATGAAGTGGACTACGAAATATTTGGTTCGGATCTGCAGATCGTGGAGATCATCCTGGATCCGGGAGAATCGGTGGTTGCGGAAGCCGGTTCAATGAATTACATGGAGGAGGGAATCCGTTTTGAAGCGCGGATGGGGGATGGATCTCAACCCAATGATGGCTTCTTTGGAAAAATATTCAAAGCGGGAAAACGCATGCTGTCGGGTGAGTCACTGTTTATGACACACTTTTCCAACGAAGGGTCGCGTCAACAGCGCGTTGCGTTTGCTGCCCCCTACCCGGGAAAAATTATCGCCATTGATATGGATAAAGTGGGCGGTGCCATTACCTGCCAGAAAGATTCGTTTCTGTGTGCCGCTTTAGGCACGGAAGTCACCATGGCGTTTAATAAACGTCTGGGATCGGGCTTCTTTGGTGGGGAAGGTTTTATTCTGCAGGAACTGCGGGGTGACGGAATGGCCTTTGTCCACGCGGGGGGAACCGTGATTAAAAAGAAACTGAATGGCGAGACGCTCCGTGTGGACACAGGCTGTATTGTCGCGTTTACCGGGGACATCGAGTACAGCATTGAAAAAGCCGGTAATTTGAAGTCGATGGTTCTGGGGGGAGAAGGTCTGTTTCTGGCAACCCTCCGCGGACACGGGACCGTGTTGCTGCAGAGTCTGCCTTTTTCCCGTCTCGCCGATCGTGTGCTGGCACACGCGCCTGCAGCCGGCGGATCTTCGGTGGGGGAAGGCTCCGTGCTGGGAGGACTTGGAGACATGTTTGGTGACAGTTGAGCGTCGGCTCAACTGGCATGCATGTCAATACCACACTGTAAGGAGAGGAGTCTGGAAATGATTGCAAACCGTCATCGTATGCAAAAAATCGGACGCAGGCTGATCATATTTCTGGGATTCATTTTTCTGATCGTTGGCTATGTGATGGCTTATCTGAAAGGGCTCCCCCTCCTCGAACAGGCTCGTGCCAGCAAAGACTGGCCTGTGACGACAGGTGAGGTCCTCGCATCAGATGTGCAATCGCATCGCAGCAGTAACTCAAATTCTTCCACTTATTCTGCGCATGTGGTTTATCGCTACCAGGTCCAAGACAAAAATTATGAGGCGAAAACGGTCTGGTTTGGCAGTGATGTTTCCACCTCCGACAGATCACTGGCTCAGAATACCGTCAAAAAATATCCGATCCATCAAAGCGTGACCGTGTATTACGACCCCCAACATCCGGAAACAGCGGTTCTCGAGCCAGGCGTCTTTAAAACCACCTGGTTCTATTACCTGTTTGGCTGGGTGTTTCTGGGGACGGGGATCCTGATGACGGGAATTCCGTTGTTCAGTTCGTTCTTTCGTCTGTTTATGAAAAGTGGCCCGATCGAAACGGCAAACTTTGCCGAATGAGTGCCTGCTATTGTGCGATTCAGAAATCGGGCTTGCTTCAAAAAGAGACCTCTGATACAGAGCACTCCCCTCTTACATAAACTCCATTCCCCGGTTGCATTCTCATGTTCTCTTTACAGAAAAATTGTGCGCAAAAAACCATCTGGCTGGTGTTCGTTGTCTGCCTGACTGGTTCTACAATGTCAGGCTGCGCTACAACTCCCTATGTCTACCAGCCTGCATTGATTCAATCCCCCGAGCCTTTACTCGCAGAAGGAGAGCCCCAAATTGCGAGAGGCAAGCGCAGACCTGTCATTGATGGCATCGGCTGGGTTATCGGGATTCCGGGAAAAGTACTGCTCTGGGACAGGCGAATTGATAACCACAACGTTTCTCCGGAAACCGAGGAGGTGATCGCAGCCTACCTGGAAAAGAATGGACTGGAACAGGTGAAGGTGCGCGTCAATGAATACGATCCGGTGGGGGAATGGAAGCGACTGCGAAAAAATAAAGCGGTGGGTTGGGGCTGGCGCTATACTGCGGGGACATTGACGGCTCTCTCTTATACACTGCTGCCCGGACGAATAATTGGAGGCGACAACTATAATCCGTTTACCAATACGATCAGCCTGTATTCTGATCATCCCGCTGTGGCTTTACATGAAGGGGGACACGCGAAAGATTTTGGGACCCGGAAGTATAAAGGCACTTACGCGGTCGCGGGGGCATTGCCGGTTGTGTCGCTCTGGCCGGAAGCGATTGCCACCAATGATGCATTAGGTTATTTACGCGCGGAAGAGGATTTTGAGACAGAAGAAGAAGCGTATCAGGTACTTTATCCCGCCTACGCGACCTATATCGCAGGGGCTGCA